>RCND010001756.1_pt1 | contig 12200 bp, 12 predicted proteins | sample 2041351 | NCBI WGS metagenome assembly RCND01 (sample SAMN09708230, study PRJNA481090) | Marine sediment metagenome, whole genome shotgun sequencing project. | biome: marine sediment; feature: ocean; material: sediment; isolation source: Sewage treatment plant 12B marine sediment (STP12B) ...
CCAAGACCCACGAGCGGCGTCTCGTGACGATGCCTGCGTTCCTCGCCGAGCGCTTCGCCGCACGCCTCGGTACCATCGCCGACGACGGTCTGGTCTTCACCGCGCCGAAGGGCGGACCACTGCGGTCGTCTCTGTTCCGCCGGAGCGTCTGGGTCCCTGCCTTGGAGGCAGCAGGCCTCGACCGGCTCCGAATCCACGACCTGCGCGGCACCGCCGCCTCGCTGATGATCTCGTCCGGAGCCAACATCAAGGCGGTGCAACGCCAGCTCGGCCATGCCTCAGCAGCGATGACGCTCGACCTATACGGACACCTCTACGAAGACGACCTAGACGCCCTCTCCGACGCGCTCGATCGACGCTACATCGCCGCCACCACACCTCTCCAGACGCGCCCCGAACAAGGCTCGAGCGATTCTCCCGCGCCCCTATCGCGCCCCGAGCGCGCCCCGAAGGGCTCCGGGGCCGTCGTCGAACTCGACGGCAGCACCCGGAATACCCTTACGTGACGGGCTTTCGCGGAGGCGGACGGGAATCGAACCCGCCAGGGGACTTTCGCCCCCTCAACGGTTTTGAAGACCGCGGGACCCACCAGGCATCCTGACGCCTCCGCCGGTCAGGATACAGCCACCCTGATCGGTCCTTATCCGATGACCAGGGCAACGGGCGACGGACCGTTCATTACCGGCTAGTAACCTCCTCAGAGATTCCTAAGCAACCAAGGGGAACCATGGCTGACGAAACAAAGCTCATGGTCTGGATCGACCAAGACCTGTGCACCGGCGACGGCATCTGCGAAGAGATCGCACCCGATGTTTTCCATGGCCGTGACGATGGCTTGTGGACAGTCAAAGAGGAAGCTTCCATCTTTGGCAAGGCCATCAATTTCGACGGTGGCGATGGTGACGGCCACGCTCCCGATGGAGCCCGCGGGGTTGCCCGAGTGCCCGACGATCAGATAGACACGGTCGTCGAAGCCGCCGAGGAATGCCCAGGCGAATGCATCATGATCGAGCCGTTCGACGCTGCCGTCATGGCAGACCGCGGAGCCTGACTCCCTACCCGGTGATGTACTGCTCGAGCTGCTGAATCAGGAATGCCTGCTCGGCCATCACTGCTTTGACGACATCTCCTACCGAGATCAGCCCGATCAGTCTGTCGTCCTCGACAACCGGCAGGTGGCGGATGTGGTGTTCGGTCATAGACGCCATACATTCGGAAACCGTTTGATTCCGAGTGATTGTGCGCACTTTTGCCGTCATGATCTCGGAGACAGGGGTGTTTCGCGAGTCGCGCTCCAACAACACGATCTTGCGGGCGTAGTCACGTTCGGACATGATGCCGCATACTCGGTCGTTCTCAACGACTACCAGGGCACCGATGTTCTTGTCAGCAAGCATCTGCAGACCTTCGTACACAGCTGCATCAGGGCTGATCGACCAGGTCTCGGATCCCTTGGCGTCGAGCAACTGTCCAACTGTCTTCGTCATGTGAGCCTCCCAAGTGTGCCGCTAAACCTACCAACATCGGCGCCTCCGGTCGACAGGATGCTGTGATCTGCTTGGATAGCCCGATGGCAGAACAGTCCCGAACCGGCAGAGGCCGCACCCGACTCACCGCAACCGTTACCGACCTCGAGGTCGTGCAGCAGCGGGCGTTCTTGATCGCCGTTGCCCAGAGCAAGGGTGCCTTGACCGAAGCCCGCACCAGCCTCAACGAACTTGCGCTCCTCACCGACACCGCCGGGTCAGACCCGGTTGACGAGGAGTTGGTGCGCCGCGAGCGATTCGACGCCGCCACCCTCATCGGAAGCGGCAAGGTTGACGAACTCGTTTCGCTGACCAAGGCACAGGACATCGACGTTGTCATCTTCGACAACGAACTCAGCCCCGCCCAGCAGCGCAACCTGCAGAAGCGATTCGAGTGCGACGTAGTGGACAGGGTGGCTCTGATCCTCGATATCTTTGCTCAGCATGCCACCCGCAAAGAAGGCATGCTCCAAGTCGAGCTGGCCCAACTTCGCTACCGACTCCCCCGGCTCCGCGGCCGGGGTATAGAGATGAGCCGGCTCGGCGGTGGCATCGGCACCAGAGGACCTGGCGAAACCCAGCTCGAGACCGATCGACGTCGCATCCTCGACCGCATCGCCAAACTGGAGAGGGAGCTCAAGCATCTCGCCCGCTCCCGTGACACACGCGCCAAGGCTCGCCGCAAGTCCCGTCTTCCGGTGGTATCGCTCGTCGGGTACACCAACGCCGGCAAGTCCACGGTTTTCAATCACCTCACCGATGCCGGAGTGCTTGTCGAGGATCGCCTCTTCGCCACGCTCGACTCGACGATCCGCCGGTTGGAGCTTCCATCGGGCGCACCGATTCTGATGTCGGACACGGTTGGCTTTGTCCGCAATCTGCCTCATCAACTCGTGGAGGCTTTTCGCTCGACGCTCGAGGAAGTCAACCAAGCCGACCTGCTTCTACACATCATCGACGGAGCCGACCCGAACCCTGATCGCCAGATTGCGGCCGTACACAGCGTGTTGCGCGAGATCGGGGCCGACGATATCCCTGAGTTGCTTGTCATCAACAAGACCGACGTTGCCGACCCTGTTGCCGTCAAGCGTCTCTTGGAGCTGCATCCCGACGCCGTGGCGATCTCAGCAGTAACCGGCGCCGGCGTCGACGGGTTGGAAGTGGCAGTGACCGCACGCCTCGCCGAGAAGACCGACGAGGTCGAGCTGACAGTGCCCTACGACCGGGGCGACATCGTGGCCATGGTCCACGACATCGGTCATGTGATGGAGACCCGCCATACCGAATCAGGGACCACACTCACCGCACAGATCCCAACAACGGAGCTACATCGCTTCGCCGATTTCGTTGTCGAAGCGACCTGAATCGCAACACCCGCCGATGACGTATCGGAGTTCGCGAAGCGAACTACCAACGAACCCATTTCATGGGTTTGCCTACATAAGGTCCAAAACGTTTTGGTCTGGGGGCTCGCGGTCCGGCGGGGAAGGAACGGCGGACCTGCGGTGACGCACCACTGGCACCAGTACGGCCGATATGTATACGACCTGAATGCCAAGTGCGGTCAACCCGGCCAGTGTTAGACCAAGACCGACCGGGATAACGGGCAACACCGGAATTAGGGCACCAACCACCCAGGCAATCTGGAAAAACGTCTCAGCATTGGTGAACGCACGTCCCCGGCCTGACTCAGGCACCGTTGCCTGGAGTAAACCGTCAAAGCCGAACTTCGCAGTCCCCCACGCAAAACCAGCAGCAGCTGCCAGGAACGCAGCCGCCGGCAACCCGAATACCTGGGCCGCAACAAAGGCTGCGCCCGCCTCGATAGCCAGACCGGTCACCACCATGGGTTCTTCTGAGATCTTGCGATCGAGAATCGGGGTGACGAAAGCCGCGACGAAGTACCCAAGACCGGCTGCGGCGAGTAGGGCTGAAAAATCGAGGAACCCTGCATCCTCATCACGGAAGGCAAACGCGACAAGCAACAGCAGGAAGCCGTTGAGGAACCGCACCCCCGCCGTTGCAAAGCGGGCCAGCCGTACCTCACGTGGCGAAGCGGCTCGCTTCCGGTCGAGCCGGGCCTGTTTGCTCCGCTCCACCTGGATCCGTAACGGAGGCAAACCCACCGCCGAAAGTGCCGACCAGACATAGACGACGGCAGCAATCAGCAGCGTTATGGAAGGGTGGCCGAAACCGACGCCTAGTAGACCCAGTGGAATGATCAGGGCGCTAGCAACGACCCCGATCCTGGCCAGTTGGGCATTTCCCGAAATGAGCTCGCGAGGGTCATCGAGGACGATTGGAACCACGCTCGATCGGCTTATGCCGTGAAAGCGAGAAAGAGCCAGCAGCAGGAATGCAATCGGGAATAGAAAGATTGTGTCCAGCCAAATCGACATCACCACTGCCGCTATCGCCCGCAGCGCCGAGCTGACCACCAAACCGCCGCGATAGGCACTGGGGAACCTGGCAAAGAACCCTCCAAGGAATGGCCCAATAAGCGCAAACGGGGCCAACGTGATGATCAGGTAAAGCGCAACGTTCTCTCTGGCTTCTGTAGATGGAACCGAGAAAAACAGCGTGCTGCCCAGCGCCATTGCCACCAGTGTGTCTCCAGCTGTGCCGCCTGCATGGGACTGGGCGAGACGCCGAAACCCGGGACCACGTGAAGTAAACATCGTGGCCAAGTGGCGGATGGCAGAGCTGAAGACAGCTCCTACCCGTCCCTTCTTCTGTGGGGTTTCGGACAAATCAGAAGTCACACTCAGAAGTTAGCGGAAGCCGACCCGCCAGCAGTGTCCGTAACCGCCACCCGGGCCACGATCTATTGTGATCGGCGATGATCAAGCTCTCCCAGGTCACCAAGACCTTCCCCGGAACAACCCAACCTGCAGTCGATGGCCTGTCACTCCCATCAGGCAGCGTTGATTATCCCCAATGAAAGAGAAGGTGACTCATGCGGAAACCTCGCAGCGGCGTCCTCGGGGCGATCCTGGTTGCATTTGCATTACTTGCAGCAGCCTGTGGATCGGGTGAGGACGCAACAACAGAAGGCCCGACGATCACTGTCGGTTCGGCAAATTTCAGTGAGAACGCACTTGTTGCGGAGATCTACGCACAAGTACTCGAAGGTGAGGGGTATTCGGTCGACCGGAACTTGAACATTGGAGCGCGCGCTGTCTACGCCGTAGCCCTGGAGAGCGGCGAACTCGACCTCGTCCCCGAATACGTCGGCACGGCATTGGCGTTCCTCGACGGAACACCTACCTCGGATTCCGAGGCCACGGCAGCGGCTCTGCGTGATGCATGGTCAGGTGCCGGTATCGCGGTACTCGATCCTGCTGAAGCTCAGGACAAGAACGGAATCGTTGTCCGCCAGGACACCGCAGACGCTCTTGGGCTCAGCAAGATCAGTGATCTTGCGGATCACACGGACCTCGTGTTCGGTGGTCCACCCGAGTGCCCAGAACGTGAGTTCTGCCTGATCGGCTTGACCGACGTCTACGGATTGAGCTTCGCCGAGTTCAAGCCGCTTGATGTGGGTGGTGCGCTGACAGTCGCCGCCCTCGAAGAGGACGCAATCCAGGTCGGACTGCTGTTCACTTCTGACGGCGTCATCGCCGCCAAGGGTTTTGTTCTTCTCGAGGACGACAAGGGCCTCCAGACTGCTGAGAATCTGACACCAGTCATCCGGCAGGAGATCATTGATGCCTACGGAGACAATCTGGTGGAGGCTCTCAACAAAGTAAGCGGCGAGCTCACTACTGCAGAGCTGAGCGAGATGAACCGTCGTATCGGAATCGACGGTGACGATCCCGAGCAGGTTGCCACCGACTGGATCGCCGACAACCTGTAAGCCCACCAACCTATCTATCCAAAGTAGGCGCCCGGAAATCGGGCGCCTACTTCTTTTTTGCCCTTCATCGAAGCTTCACATTGGGGACCCTTGAACCTTCATTCCGGTTTGTTCTTATGGAGTCATGAAAACGGCTCGAAAGGAAGAGACCATGAAGCGAAAGACATTCCTCGCAGCAGCGGTGGCAGCCACAATGGCAATCGGTGGGGCGGCGGCATTGGCCGACACTGTTGTCGACACCGACGATGATGCACCGGTCCCCGTGGTGCAGACACAGACCCAGGTCCGCCAGCAGGAGCGGGTCCAAGACCCCACGGTGGTTGCGCCGGAGGATGCTCTGCAGGTGCAGACGCAGACCCGCACTCAGCTGCAGGTCCAAGATCCCGAGCTCGCCAGTGACGAGGCCGCGATGATCCGGCAGCGGGAGCAGGTCAAGGTACAGGTCCAAAACGGAACCCAGACCCAGGCTGGCATCGAGACTCAGACCCGCACTCAGACAAGAATCCAGAATCCCGAGGCATGTGACGGAGACTGTGCCGGCGTCGGTAATGGCACTGGCGATTGTGACGGCAGCTGCGACGGTGAGGGACCTGCAGACAATGTAGGACCCGAAGACGGCACCGGGCACCAAAATGGCAACGGTGCCGATTCCAGCGGCGGAAGCAACTCCAATGGCGGAGGCAACGGACACTGAAACGACGGCAACTGCAAGGCAATGAGTGGGACCGGCATCTGCCGGTCCCACTCGCAGATTGGAAAGCACCGCCGCATGCGTAACATCTGCAAGTGAACTCACCCAAGATTCTTATCGTTGACGACGAGAAATCCATTCGAAATCTCGTTCGTTCCTACCTCGAAGCCGAAGGCTTCGAGGTATTGGAGGGTGAGAACGGTGCAGAGGCGACCAGGATCACCCGGTCCAGCAGCCCTGACCTAGTTGTGCTCGATGTGGGGATGCCAGTCCTCGACGGTATCGAGGCGCTTCGCGAGATCCGCACCTTCTCCGATGTCTACGTTGTCATGTTGACCGCACGATCAGAAGAGGTCGACAAGCTCATCGGATTGTCCGTGGGAGCTGACGACTACCTCACCAAGCCATTCAGCCCGCGAGAGCTCATCGCCAGAATCAAGGCCGTGCTCCGGCGACAACGCGGGACGACAGCGGCAACCGATACCGACCGGCTGGTGTTCGAGACGCTTGTGATCGACATCGGCCGACGGGAAGTGACCGTTGCCGAAACACCGGCTGAGCTGACCACTCTGGAATTCGATCTCCTAGCCGCATTGGCATCACAACCCGGCCGCGTGTTCTCCAGGAGACAGCTGATCGAGGCCATCTGGGGTTGGGACTACTTTGGTGACGAACGTGTCGTTGACGTCCACATCCGCAAGCTGAGACGGGCTCTCAACGACGACGCAGGAGAACCCTCGATCATCGGGACCGTGCGCGGCGTCGGCTACAAGTTCCTCCCGGAGTCGTGATGTTTGGCCAACCATCCTTGCGCCGACGACTCATCCTCTCCTACCTCGCTGTCGTCGTTGCTGTCACTGCCGCCGGATTTGTGACTGTGCAAGTCTTAGTTCCGCAGTTCTTTGAGCAGGCGGTCCAACAACGGCTCGGACCAGGCACACAAGACGGCCAGGACCAACAACAGGGCCAACCCGACGACTCGATACCCGCACCGGGACCAGGGCAGGAACAAGGGCAGGGTTCGGGGCAGGGGCAGTCCGGCACCACTACCACGAGTCCCCCCGACAATCCCGAAGACCCGACAACGACCACCACGAATACTCCGGACCGCACCGGCTCCACGCAAGGTCCCGGGGGTCCTGCGGGTGACGAAGAGGATCCCGGCAACAACGGCAACGGAGGGGAACAGGGAGACAACCCTGATGCAGGAGCGACTGGCAGGGCCACGACAACCACCGTCGATGCGGCCGGAACGCTGCTCCCGGCAGTCCTCACCCCGGGAATCTTGGCGGCCGGGCCGTTGGCCCAGACCGTTGAACATAGCCCCGTGCCTATCGAGATCCGTGAAGACTACGACCGAGCACTGACCGGGGCGCTGCTGGTGGCAACGGCGATCGGGCTTGTGATCGCCCTCGGACTCGGCTTCTTGTTTACCCGACGTCTCCTCCGCACCTTCAACCAGATCAAGGAGGGAGCCAGCCTCCTCGCCGACGGCCACTACAGCACTCGGGTCTCCGTCCCCAAAGAGATTGAGCTCGCCGACCTTGCCGAGTCGGTCAATACCCTGGCGGACTCGCTGCAGCAGACAGAGCAAACACGGGCTCGTCTTGTTTCCGACCTAGCGCATGAGATCCGCAATCCTCTCTCGACGATCGAGGGCTACATGGAGGGTTTGATCGACGGAGTGCTGCCGCAATCCAAGGAGACCTACGAAGCCATCGCCGGAGAAGCGCATCGACTGAAACGGCTGACTTGGGATTTGTCCACTCTGTCGAAAGCCCAAGAAGGCGCTATTGAGTTCAGTTTTGTGCTCTCGGACCTTGGTGACGCAGTACGTCGGGTCGTGGAGACCTTGGGTCCGCAGTACGAAATCAACGAGGTTGCGTTGGATGTGAATCTTGACACCAAGATGCCGATTCGGGCTGATGTGGACAGGCTGGCGCAAGCGATAACCAACGTCCTGGGTAACGCCCTGGCGCACACTCCACCCGGCGGCACCGTGGCGGTAGCCGATGTGTCGACGGATGAACGTTGTGCGGTGGCGATCAAGGATTCAGGGGCAGGGATACCGCAGGACCAACTCCAGACCATTTTCGAGCGATTCACCCGGCTCGATCGCGACCAACCGGGAACCGGCATCGGGCTCAACATCGCCAGAACGTTGGTGCGCGCCCACGGTGGGGACGTCACCGCAGAGTCGGCCGGGCCCGGCCTTGGCTCAACCTTCGAGATCTCGCTACCAAAGTACGTTGGCTAGTCAGACACTTCGGGATGCCCGAGGGCGCGGAGTGCGGCACGGACCCGATCGGCGGCAGCGTCAAGAGCATCTGGATCGGGGGCGAGATCGACGCCGTCCGCATCAAGGTCGTGAATCCCCTCGATCGGGACAACATGAAGATGGGTGTGCGGCACCTCGAGGCCGGCGATCATCAGCGCAATCCGCTTCGGTTTGAACCCAAGGTTGAGGGCAAGACCGAGCTTCTGAGAAACAGCCATCAGGTGACTTGCCAGGTCCGGGTCGAGGTCGATCCAGTGGTCAACCTCTTGGCGCGGTACAACCAACGTGTGGCCCGCCGCCAGCGGGTTGATAGACAGGAAAGCAACACACAGTTCGTCCTTCCAAACAAACCGTCCCGGTAGTTCCCCTTCGATAATCATGGTGAATACAGAACCCATACCCGGAATCTACTTCGAAAACGCCGCGGCCTGCAGTTCGGTCCTACAAGATCTTGGCGGCGAGCTCGGCTAGGGGGCTGCGTACTGACTTTTCGAGGGTGATGTGGCCGTACAGAGGCTCACCTTTTAGCTTCTCAATGAGTGCGGCCAATCCGCCAAACGGCGAGATGTACGGATTGTCGACCTGGGTGAGGTCACCGCAGAAGACAACCTTGGAGCCAGAGGCAATACGGGTGAGGATCACTTTCAGCGTTGCGTACTCCAGGTTTTGCGCCTCATCGATGATGACCAACTCGTCGGTTATCGAACGACCCCGCAGATATGTCACCGCGGCCATTTCGATGACGTTGCGATCCATCAGTTCTTCGATAGCGCCCTTTGCAGATTGTGGATCGCCGCTGAATAGGGCGTACAGATTGTCGTGCACGGCAGCCATCCACGGCGCCAGCTTCTCATCGAGATCGCCGGGGAGAAACCCGACTTCTTGGCGGCCCACGGCTACCAACGGGCGGTAGACCGAGATGCGGCGATACCTGCCGGCTTCGATGGTCTGTTCGAGCGCAGCCGCCAGAGCTAGGAACGTTTTGCCGGTCCCGGCCACACCCATCATGCTGACTGCGGTGATGTCCGGGTCCATAAGCAGATCAAGCGCAAACGCCTGCCTAACGTTCTTGGACTCGATGCCAAAGGCCTGCCGCGAACCGGGGACACGAACGATCGTCGTCCCACCGACGGTGTCGATAACCCGGCCCACCGCGGACTGCGAGCCCATGGCCTTCAAGATCACAAATTGGTTGACGAACAAACCGGCGTCAGGAAGAGACGTCTTGCCATCGGCATACAGCTGATCGATGGTGGCGGCTTCGACGCTGAGCTCGGCAACACCTGAGTAGGACTCGTCAACGGGAACAGTGTCGGCGCGATAGTCCTCGACCTCGACACCCAGCTGGGCGCCCTTGATGCGCAATGCGGCGTCCTTGGTGACTAATACCGTCTTGTTGCCGGAATCGACCATGTTCATGCAAGTCGCCAGTATCCGGTGGTCTGGTGTAAGCGGGTTGAGTGCCTTGGGCATCCGATCGGAATGGGTGCCGTTGAGCTCGATGCGGAGCGTGCCCCCACTATCGAGTTGCTGTGGGTCGCCTAGTCCACCCGCCTCCGAAGCACCTAGCTGTTCCAGAGTCCGAATCGCCCTACGAGCATTAGCCCCAATCTCGTCGACCCTGGTCTTCTGCCTGTCAAGCTCCTCAACAACGACGAGCGGAAGAACAACATCGTGTTCGTCAAAGCGGAGAAGTGACACTGGGTCGGCAAGTAGTACGCAAGTATCTAGGACGTAGCTTTTTCTCGTCACCCTGGCCTCTTCTGCTGCAAACTCACTCTGCAAGACTCACCGCCTCAGGGTCGAAAAGCAAGGACCTAGGTTGCTTGTGTAAATGACCTATACACTCCCTATCGGCATCCCGCCTACGCTTGTTAACCATATGATCGGGAGGGTTTCATGCGGGTAGCAGTGATCGGCGCTGGTTCTTGGGGTACCGCGGTCGCCAACATCGTGGGTGCAAAACAACCTGTTGCGCTCTGGGCACGGCGCCAGGATCTTGCCGACGCCATCAACAGCGGCAACGTCAACCCCGACTATCTGCCCGACTATCGGCTTTCTTCCCAAATAGAGGCGACCAGCGATCTTGCCGCGGCACTGGCAGGTGCGGAAGCAGTGGTCATGGGTGTCCCTTCGCATGTCTTTCGCTCCGTACTCAAGACGGTCGGCGAGCAGATTTCGTCGGACCTGCCGATCCTGAGCCTGGCCAAAGGTGTCGAAAGGGAGACGTTGATGCGGATGACGGAGGTGGCGGCTGATGTACTGCCGAACCATCGCACCGACCGCATCGGAGTCCTGACCGGGCCGAACCTTGCCAAGGAGATAGTTGCTGGTCAGCCTGCTGCAACGGTGATCGCCATGAAGGACGATTCCGCTTCTGCTGCCTTGCAGCAGGTGTTCATCGGACCAAACTTTCGGGTATATACCAACGATGACGTTATCGGCAGCGAGGCCGCAGGAGCGTTGAAGAACGTGATGGCTATCGCGGCTGGAATGGCCCATGGTCTTGGCTTTGGTGACAACACGATGGCAACTTTGATCACCCGTGCCCTCGCCGAACTAACCCGCCTCGGCATCGCCATGGGCGGCCGTCCCCTCACCTTTGCCGGACTCGCCGGAATGGGCGATCTGATCGCAACCTGCATGAGCTCGCAGAGCCGCAATCACACAGTTGGGTTTGGACTTGGCCAGGGGAAGAAACTCGACGAGATCATCGCCGAAATGAACCAGGTGGCCGAGGGGGTTAAGTCGACTCCAGGGATCCTGGCTCTCGCCGATCGCCACGACATAGAGATGCCAATCGCGGTGCAGGTAGCACAGGTTCTCTACGAGGGTGCCAGCCCTGCCGACGCCCTCGCCAATCTGATGGGTCGAAAAGCCAAACCCGAGATGCACGGCATCGGGTAAGGCTCCCCCGCCGCGAGGCGATGTCCGGCCATCCGCAATGACAATCCGCAACGAACCGTCAGACATGACAGGAACACGAATACTTGCATGGACCGTTCTGCTCGCGATGACAGCCGCTATCGCATACGGCTTCGCCAGCGGCAACTTTGGCGACAATGCTTCGACGATATGGGCGCTTCCCTGGGGGAAGGTGTCTCTCATCGATCTCTACGCCGGCTTGGCACTTTTCGGAGCTTGGATTGCGGTGCGAGAGACCAGCAGGGGAAAGACTGCTCTATGGTGGATTGCGTTGATCACGCTCGGCAATTTCGCTGCGGCCGTCTACCTACTTCGGGCACTGTTCGAAGCAGACGACACCACCAAGTTACTCTTGGGAAAGGACCGGGTTGGCTGAAGTCATACCGGCCTGCTCGAGAAGACCATCCGCTACCGGGGGCGATTGAACTCAGTTCTTGCCTTTTCGATGGTCTCCCAAGCGTGACACTGCGGCAGGTGATCGTTGACGATCCCCATCGCTTGCATAAATGCATAACCCGTGGTGGGGCCGACAAAGCTAAACCCTCGCTTCTTCAGGTCCTTCGACAGCGCGGTGGACTCGGCAGTCGTCGCCTCAAGGATGGTCCCGCCGTCGGGAGGCTCATAGGACCACGCCAAGGCACCAAAGGACCCGAACTCTGCGATGACATCCTGGGCTCGATTGGCGTTGTTGATGGTCGACTCGATCTTGCCTCGATGCCGAATGATCCCGGTGTCCTGCACCAGTCTTTCGACGTCAGCCTCGGTCATATCGGCCACTGTGTCGATATCGAATCCGTGAAACGCGGCCCGGAAACCCTCCCGACGTTTCAGAATGGTCAGCCAACTCAACCCGGCTTGAAACCCTTCAAGACAGAGCTTCTCGAACAACAGCCGATCATCATCGACCGGCTGGCCCCATTCGTT
>RCND010001758.1_pt1 | contig 12190 bp, 9 predicted proteins | sample 2041351 | NCBI WGS metagenome assembly RCND01 (sample SAMN09708230, study PRJNA481090) | Marine sediment metagenome, whole genome shotgun sequencing project. | biome: marine sediment; feature: ocean; material: sediment; isolation source: Sewage treatment plant 12B marine sediment (STP12B) ...
CGTCTGAGGTTTCGCTCAATTTCAGGCTGATTAAATCCGACAATCACCTTACCATTGACGTCGATAACAGGTACGCCCATCTGTCCGGATTTTCTTACCATCTCATCCGCTTTCCGCTGATCTCTGGACACATCGTATTCGGTAAACGGGATACTATTTTCCCGAAAGTATTTCTTGGCAACTGTGCAGTAACCGCAGCTCGGGGTTGTGTAAATGGTAACGGCCATGTTCTGACTCCTGTACATTTGTATTGTATATATAGAATATAGTATATACGCTCAACAGTCAAGGTCTTTACTGCGGCAGGTCAGTTGATTTTAATTTCTGCTTCGTAATCATTGGAGAGACGATGCTGGACTTCCTTGAACTGATCTTCGGAGGTGATCCGGAACTTTGTCAAAATGGAATGGTCCATGATGTCGTAATGAATCTCTCCGGATTCATAACCGCAGACAGCGTTTCCGAGATATACGCAATAGACAATAAGCCTGTGCTCGGGGCGGCAGGCATTGGGTTCATGGTGATAGCGGATAGCTTCAATGAGGGAATCGGAAAAATTCCATTTTTCTGCAATTTTGGCTCCGATCTCAGCATGGTTGTAACCTGCCGAAAGATCTTCAAACAAACCCGGAGCAATATCTCGTTCATTGCTGAAGTGTTTGATTCTGTCCAGAAGTTCGGGGTGAACCGCGGAAAATACAATCTTCCCGATATCATGCAGGATGCCCCCGACGTATGCGTCGTCGATGATATCCTTGCTTCGGGTTATCTGTCTGGCCAGAGTGAAGCTGTAGAATGCAACACGATGAGCATGATCCCAGAGTTCCGGGTGGGCCGGAAGATCCAGAACTTTTTCAGCACCGAAGTTGAACAGCATATTTTTCACACCGCGAAGTCCCAGCATTTTCACGGCATCACTGATATTGTCGACTTTGTTCGGGAGCATGAATTGGGCAGAATTCACGGTTTTCAGCAGGTCGGCGGTGAGAGCGGGGTCTGTGCTTATTTTTCGGGCAATATCTCTTATTTCACTCTTGGGATCATTGATGAGCCGCTGGATGGCAACGATGTTTTCAGGAAACTGGGGCAGTCGGTCAATCTCTTCAACAATCTGGTTGATGAGCATATCCAGTTTTTCAAGTTTAATCTCATTGATGGGAACGGTGATACTGGCGGTTGTTACACCTTCTTCACCTTCAATTTCGTACGAATCTTCATCCAGTCCCATTTTCCTGAGCATCAGAACAAGGATAACGATTCCCAGGCCGGCGCCTTCTGAATCATCCAGTACTTCTGCGAAGGCTTCTTCGAGGGTTTCGAAAGCCCGTGAACGGGCGATTCGGTCATATACCCTCATTTGTTCCTTACGTGTTATCTCAACGTTATTCTTGATGGAAATATGGAAATTACGGCCCTTGGGGTGAAAGAGGAACTTGATATAAAGGCCCCTCTGCTTCTGCTGTTCAAGCCAGTAGGAATGATTGTCCAGAGTCTCTTCTTTGAAACTCTTCATGCCTTCGGCATAATCGTCCCGATTTTCGAGACTCAGTTGTTTTTCTTCGAAATAGACTCTTTTCGTATTGGCTTTTTTGGCATTGACCGCCAGTTCCTTGAGGCAGTAAGACAGATGATCCTTCAGATTTCCCTGACCGAGTTCATCAAGATAGGCTCCGAGAATCTCATCGATTTGAATTTCGGTTTCATGAGGCAGCTTGTATGTGGTAACTGTCAGCGGTACAGACATACGTACCGATTGTTTGATTTTTTCTACGATTTTCGGATTGGGCATACACTTTTTCCTTATTTTATGATTATAGCTTCGGCATATCGTGTTATGTCAAATACAGAAATCACCATTCATCAATGGATATCTCAGGAAAGATCGGCTAATTCCGCCAATCCTCTACGGACATCTTCATTGACACTGTGATTCTCAAACTTATTGTTACGCTTTTCCCTGCCCGCGTTCCTGCCGGTGAGCAGAGCCATTACCTCGTCAATGTTTTCAGCGGCCCAGATATGGAATTTGCCCAATTTGACCGCCTCGATAACTTTATCCGGAAGAATAACCGCTCCGGCATTCCTGGCCGGGACGACAACACCCTGTCGTCCAGTCAGCCCCCGGGCTTCGCAGGCCTGGAAAAAGCCCTGCACCTTTTCGTGTATACCTCCGACCGGCTGAACTATACCTTGCTGGTTTACTGCACCGGTTACCGCTACATCCTGGCGTACCGGAATTTCTGCAATCGCAGAAAGGAGGGCTGCCAGTTCTGCCGTCGAAGCCGAATCACCGTCAATCTCGTAATAAGACTGTTCAACTGCGATACTTGCCGTCAGTGAAAGCTGCATTCTTCGGGCATATCGGTGGCGCAGATATCCCTCCAGGAGAAAGACACCTTTGTCATGCAGTTCTCCGGAAAGACCTGATTCCCGCTCGATATTGATAAGTCCTTCTTTGCCCGGACCTACAGCAACGGTAATTCGCAGTGGAGTACCAAAGGCATAGAAACCCCGCTCCAGTACAGCCAGCCCGTTTACAACGCCGATTTTTTTTCCGTCAACGTCGATAAGCAGCGTACCTTCCCGGATTTGATTTATGAGCATCATCTCCGGGAGGTTTCCCAGGTATTCACGGGTGGCGATGGCTTCCTTTACAATTTTCCCGTCTATGGAGACATTTCCGGTTTTCCCGGCGCCATAATGGGATTCTCTGATAAGATCACCTATCAGGCTGAATCTGGTACTCAGGCGATTCCGTTTTTCAGAGAGAAGGACTCCATAAGAAATAATCTCCCGAATACCGTCGGAAGTAATCGGCAGCAGTCCCTCTTTTACGGAGAGACCTCTGGCAAAGGCCGCGTACTCACGTTCCGTCTTCGTTTCACGGGTCATAACAGGGCTGAATTCCGCAGCTACTTTGAAGAGTTTCAGGAATTCATCATCCTGAGCACAGAGTGATTCATAAATTTTTGCCGGTCCGACGAGTATCACCGTCGTTTCAGCGACTACCGGTTCGGGTTTCATCAGTATAGGTAGAGGACCCAGGGGCGTGGATTGAACTTCGGGTACAACATTACCGGTTTGGAGAGCTCGTTTGAGTTCCGTCCAGAGTCCTTCTTTGGAAAAGAGATCCTCGGCCTGAAGAATGAGAAATCCACCGTCAGCCTGAAGAAGGGAGCCGGCTTTAATCATCATCATATTTGTTCGAAGTTCGCCGGAGACATCGTATTTGGCTTCAATGGCACCGAAAAGATTTGTTTTTGTCGGGTTTGTTTCATGAATTACCGGCAGCTCTTCAACACCGAATCTGTCGACAACGATATTCACACCATAGCGAATGCCGAGGTCAATTTCTTCATCCTCGTCATCGTCCGAGGTAATCCAGTCGCTGTTTTCCAGAATATCTTCTTCGAGGCTCTTCAAAAACGCTGTGACTGTATCGTCTTTCCATATCTCAGCAACTGCGCTGCATTCTTCTCGTATTCCCGGCCGAACGGTGTCGTTCTTGAGCTTTGTCAGGGTTTCATCCATTTTTTCCCTGGCGACTCTCAGTTCACGATAAATCCTTTTCATGGCATCCATGTAGGCAAAATATCGTTCACGTGTTTCCGTCCAGATACTCTCAGGAATGCGGCCTGAGGCTACCAGATCCTGGAGATCTTCGAACAGAACGATTTCACCTTCAATCACCGGTGCGATATCAGTCGCACGCCCTTCATCTTCGTCGTCGGTTTGAACAGTGCTGAAACCTTCGGCTTTGAGTTGTCCTTCGAAGTCGGCCAGAATCTTGTTCTCAGCATTTTCGATTTCGGCAATCAGGGTGTCCCTTCCGGCTTTATAAGTTTCGGCATCGAGGTCGTGAGCAATCCGGTCGGTGAGACGATCCACCAGAAGTTTTATATCTTCTTTGAACTGTCGGGCCCTGCCTTCCGGGAAGATCAGGTTGATCGGTTTGTCCGGCTCCTGAAAATCCTGAACATAAGCGATATCTCTGAGGGAACCGTTCTTGGCCCTATGACGAGACAAGATGTCCATGATTGCGGTGTGTTTGCCGGTTCCTGACTCCCCGGCGACGTAAATGTTGTAACCCTTGGCTCGTATGGATATACCCATTTCCAGGGCCTGAACCGCCCGATCCTGACCCACTACGGCCCATTGTTTGTCATCGGGCTTTGTGGCGGATCCGATATCATCCGGTACGTCGATATTCAGCAGTATCTCATCAAGGGAGAGTTCGCGGGGAAAGTAAGGCATAGGCTTAAATATATAGGTCCTATGGATTTCTGGTAAGCCGGAAGCGGGGATGTTTGGCCGGAGCGCATATGGTCTATAATGAGATTCATGAAAATGGCTGAATTCGACCGTTGGGCCAGGGAACGTCTTGAGTTTTCAGAAACAGACAGTGTCGACGCCTCCCTCAACGGGATTCAGGTCGGGGATACCGAAACTGAAGTAAAGAAAATGGCATTTGCCGTAGATGCATGTATGGATTCTTTCCAGCGGGCAAAACAGGAAGGGGCAGAGGCCCTCTTTGTCCATCACGGTTTGTTCTGGGGACCCGGTGTTCCATTAACCGGTGTAATGGGCGAACGGGTGCGATTCCTGATGAACAACAATATCAGCCTGTACGCCTGCCATCTCCCCCTGGATAAGCACGCCGAACTGGGAAATAACGCCCGTATTGTCAGCGAACTGAATCTCGGAGATATTGCCCCCTTCGGTGAGTACAAAGGGTGTAAAATCGGCTTCAAGGGAGTCCTTGCTGAAGCTTTCGATCTGGAAACGATTATTCTGCAGCTTTTTGGTGCATGGGACGGCCGCATCAATGCTCTGCGTTTCGGTCCCTCGGAGATCCGAACCGTCGGGGTTATTTCCGGCGGCGGAACCCGGGAAGTTTCACAGGCCATCGATGAAGGCCTGGATTTATATATTACCGGGGATGCCTCCCACAACATCTACCATGAATCCAGGGAAGCAGGTATCAATGTTCTATTTGCAGGTCATTACCTGACGGAAATCTACGGTGTAAAGGCCATGGCGGAAGCTGTTGCGTCGGAGTTGGGCCTGGAAACAGTTTTCCTTGATATTCCGACGGGTTACTGATACCTATTTATAATAATTTGGAGTACATGTTGCGAAAATATCGTTATTTCATCCTGAGTGCTGTTCTCATGATTGCCGACCAGATTACCAAGTTCCTGGTTGAGAAATCCATTCCGCCCTATACCGTGGCCTGGAATTTCGCGGGGGATTTCTTTCGCCTCATCCATGTGAAGAATCAGGGGGTCGCGTTCAGCATGGGAAGCGGCTTCCCGGATTTCCTGAGAGTAATCCTCTTCATTGTTGTACCTCTTCTGGTGCTGGCGGCTGTGGGTTTCTACCTTGTTCGTGGTAAAGATCTCACTGAGGGTCAGAAGTGGACCCTCGCGGCGATAGTCGGCGGTGGACTGGGAAATCAGATAGACCGGATATTCCGTCCTGACGGTGTTATAGATTTTCTGGATTTCAAGTTTTACGGCTTATTCGGATTGGAACGCTGGCCCACATTCAATATCGCTGATGCGTCTCTGGTGGTGTCATCGATTATACTTATCCTCCTGCTGATACTGCAGGAAATTAAATTGAAAAAATCATGAACAAGAAACTTAACACGGTCTATTTTCTGCTTGGGGCGACGGTTTTGAATCTTCTGATTCTGGTACTACTGGCCCTCGTACTTGGTATTTCGGTGGGCTTCATTTATCAGAAATTGGGTGTTGATTCCCAGGGCCTGTCCCTGTTGGCTGTTCTGATCATACTGTTTGGTTCAATAGCAGGAACGTTTTTTCTATATTCGAAGATTATCAAATGGGTGGTGAAAAAGTGGAACCTCGATAATTATATCGAACCTATTTTTCGCACTAAACGACGTTAGTATCCGTCGGACATCTCCCGGTTCATATCTTTTTTATAGAGCTCGTCATACACAAACCCGCGGTTTCTCAAGCCATCCTTGACTGGCTGCGTGAAGGGCATATAACGCCAGAATATAGCTCTGACTTCCTTCTCAAGTTTCTGCACTCCATCGACTTCTTTGGTTACCCATAGAACATAGTCGTCCAGGAAACGAAGTCGGACATCCCCTCGCTGCTTCCTGGAACTGAACCATTGGTAGTAGTGCCCGGTTAAACCCTCTTCCATCCAGTAATGAGCAGCCTTTTCCTTGGCTACATTCCACCGCAGATCTCCGAGGGCGAAGATTACCGCCAATTTGAGATTTTTGGGAAACATGGGAATGGCTATCCGGCCCCGGCTGGTTGATCGATTAAAGCGTTCAAAGGGCTCCCAGCAGACACCCTTCTCACCATAGCAGGGAATAATAATTGTATGAGGAACAATCCTGTTGGTTTTCTGACGGAAAGACCGCCGAAATACCCCCGGATCTACCTGCTCCACCTGATCCATATATCGAATGACATTCTCTCGGGAACCGACGAGATCCAGGTTCGGGTAGAAGAAATTTTTCATCAGGAAGGGCAGATGATTTCCCTGGCGACCGACACACATTTTGGACATCTGCCTGATGCTCTCCAGTTCATTTTCCATCGCCCCTTTGTCGGCCTTGCTCAGGCCCCCCAACTGTTCAAGTTTGTTTCCAAGTTTGCCAAGCTCTACATCGGCGTCCTTGAATTTCTCTATGTTGAAGTTGATGTCTTTATCGAGTTTACCCAGTTTGCGCAGTATTTCCGCAGCTCTGTTCATGGAAATTTTCTGCTCAGTCGTATAAGCAATCTTTATGCCGGGAATTGTAGGATGAGAATCGTGCTGTGTAAGCAATCGCAACTGTGAACTCAGGTCTGCTTCAAGTCCGTCTCTGTTATGGATCAGAGTTCTCAACTGGGTAAGATTAGCTTCTTTGGATCCTTTTGCCTTTTCCAGTTGAGCCTTGGTTTTATTGTGACTGCTCATGTTCGAAGGTTTCAATTCATCTGTTGCCAGAGGATTGATATGACCTTCAAGGACCAGATCGAACCATTCATCGACATAATGTATGGGTTCTTTGTACTCATCACCGGAAATGATTTTTGAAAGCATTCGCCGCTGTTCCTGTGAAACCAGCGTCGGTAAGAAATAACCGAATCTCAGGGCCCAGCGTTTTTCGATTACTGTTCCCTGGTAGTGAGTGGCGAGATTGCGGGCCAGGTCCCACCAGGCCGGAATGAGTCGCTGACGGTAAACGCCCCTTTCCTGGGGATCCTCGGCTTTAAGAAATTTCTGAAGAATCGTATGAATGCGTTTGGATATGTCTCCCTCTCCAATGAGAACCTTGGAGTAATAATCTTTTTCAAAGAATACCGGATCGGGATCCTGCTCCCATTTAGCTATAGAAGGAAAATTTTCCCGGGAAAAATCTTCGGCGGGAATATCTTTCGGATCCTGTTGTCGCGAAGAGGGTTGATCATCGAAGAGATCGGAAAAGTCCGGAATAGAAGCAGGGGACGTATCGTCACCCAGGAGATCAGCAATCTCCGGGTCGATGTCCCCTGTGTTCAGTAAATTATCTTCCATGTTTTTTTTGGAGGTGAAGGGAATCGAACCCATGACCTCGTGAATGCCATTCACGCGCTCTAGCCAACTGAGCTACACCCCCGAATGCGAGGGCTATCCTATCGGCGGCCCTTAAAAGTGTCAACAGAACCAAACCTGTTAATAGCTTTTTTTTGATGTCGTTCCGTAAAGGATCATCAACAACGATCATGATAGTTCTTATTCTGGGAGACCTTGGTGAGACGGTCAAGCCCGTTTTGTTTATACTTTGCTTTCATGGACGATCAATCTGCAGCGGTTCCTCCCGCATCGCTTATTCTTGAAGCATTTTCCAAAGTCTTGATCGGAAAACAGCTTTTACTGGAAAAGGTCTTGGCCGGCTATCTGGCCGGAGGGCATATACTGCTCGAGGATCTGCCTGGAACCGGTAAAACAACGGTAGGCAGGACTCTCGCCAAATTAGTGGGTGGTGCGGTTTTCAAACGAATACAGTTCACACCGGACCTGCTCCCCTACGACATTACCGGCGTCGACGTCTGGAACGAAAGGATTCGGGAATTTGTCTTTCACCCCGGGCCGGTATTCGCCCACGTGGTTCTGGCCGACGAAATAAACAGAACGACACCGAAAGTACAGTCGGCCTTACTGGAAGCCATGGCTGAGTCCCAGGTAACTATCGGAAATCAGACTCACTCACTCGCCGATCCATTTCTGGTAATAGCGACACAAAATCCGGTGGAAACCGAAGGCACCTATCCCCTGCCCGAAGCGCAGAAGGACCGATTCATGATGCTGCTCCGGCCGGGATATCCCGACCGGGAATCAGAATACGCCATAGTTCGGGACGATCCCGGCAGGCGGACTCTACCCGGCCTGAAACCGGTAATCAGTCTGGACGAACTACTGGCTATGAAAGAAATGGTTCGCAGCGTTCATGTTGATGAGAGGCTGATGCACAGCACCGTAGACCTGGCGTCGACACTCCGAAATCATCCCGACACAGTACTGGGGGTCTCTACCAGAGGGGCTCTAATGCTTACTGCGGCAATGAGATCGCTGGCATTCGTCCGTGGGCGTGATTACGTTATCGATCAGGATCTCGCCGACCTTGCCGTAGACGTATACGCTCACCGTATCCGGCTGCGAGGAGGAGCGGTAAGTGCTGAAGAGCTGATAACAGATCTTGCCTCAAAGGAATTACGCAGCATCCGCCATGGCTGATAAGAGTCGGTACAGGCCCCGGTTTCGGCTGACTCCGGCCGGTGCCGCTGTTCTGATTCTTCCCCTCGTTCTGCTTTACAAGGGTATATCCCGGATCGGCACCGCGGCTCTTGTCGTCGGGTTTGGAATGCCGTCTCTGGTTATTCTCTCACTGTTATTTCTTCTGGCAGCCGCAGTATCGATATACCGAACGGCACGAAATGCCGAATCCTGCACCAGCATACTTCCCGGCAACTGTGAAATCGGACGCCGGGTTCAGCTGGAAATTGACCCGGAACGGAGTCATTTTCTTCCAGGTGTGAAACTCTCTGTTCATTGGGTCCTTCTATTTGGTCCATTTAAACTTCGTACGGCGGCTCCTCTTCCTGCCGCGGGGCCAGGCCATGCCGTACTGATATTTTCCCGACGGGGTGAATGGAAGGGTCGTTCCTTTATTCGGGCCCGTGATCCTTTCGGTTTTTTCTATCTGGATTTCCCATGTGGCGTTTCTCAAACAGTGTCGGTACCACCGTCTTTCGCGGCGATTGAAGGTATCGACATCCCTGGTCGACCTGATGCCGAGGCCGCAACGGCTCCGAAACTAAAGGAAGACGCTGAAGAACGGTTGGAGCGCCGTACTTATGTCCGGGGAGACGACCCCAGGCGGCTGGATTGGAAGCTTTATGCGAGAACCGGAGACATGCTGATCAGGGTGGGTGAAGAAGGGATTCCTTACAGGGGCCGTCAATGGATACGGGTGATTTCACCGGAAACCAGCCGGTTCGGGAAAAAGAGCCGAATACGCCGCCTGGATATCTGTCTGGCCGCCGCCGCCGCACTGGTACGGCGCCTGGAGGGAGGAGGGCAGGATCTCCGCATCCTGCTGCCCGGAGAGACACAGTGGGCGGGAACCGAAACCCGGTGGGACCAGCGGCTGGCCGGATCTCTTCCATCTCCCGAGGATCCACAAAGAGTTCCGAAGCCGGGAGAACGGTATTGGATAATCGCTCATCCGGGAGATAGTGCAGGCAGGAAAATTGCACTTGAAGCGCGGAACCATGGTTGCCGGGTCTCTCTGGGGTATCCGGCTGGAAGGTTGTTGAAACGATCCCTGGTATCCTGGTTTCTGTATGATAACTCCCGTGAAATGAACGGCGCGGGGCCGGTTTTGTTCCGCCTTTACCGGCGCACTCTGGAACGGGAAGAATTCAGGGCCGAAACGGAGGGACTCGATGTCAGGCGAATCTGACCGTATCTCGGTTTTACGCCTCATCCCCCGGATTCTGGTGCACACCCTGGGCTGGGTACTGCTGTGTCTGTCGTTGCAGAATGTTGTCCCTGCCCTCTGGGCCTGGGGGGCCTTCCCGACGGCCGTGGCCATCGGAATCATCCTTTACCGGCTGAGACTGAAGATACTCCCCGCCGGTATTATAATTCTTATTTTCCCCTGGCTGATTCGATTGTTGATACTTGCCTTTTCATCAATGCTTGTTACGGATCTGCCTGTCATTATTGACAACGGTTGGTTCCTCACCGCGCCGTATCTATACTTTTCCGCTTTCTTTTTCTTCCTGTCCCCGCGACATTCCGGGGCGGGTTATGTCGAAATAGTAATTCTCGCAGGTTTCATTACACTGCTTTCAGACCATGGGAATCTCTGGACTCAAGGCCTCTCCGATCCCGTTGCCGATTCTGTCGGTCTTTTGGCTGCAGCTCTGCTGATTATTCTCTCGATGCTGTCTTTCGCAGGTCTGTTCCGGGATGGCGAATTGAGGCTATCAGGGTACCCGACCCCGCGTCGCGGCCGGCGGCTTGCCATCGGTTCACTCATTCATTGGATAATCCTTGCCTCTGCCCTGATCCTGTTGATTCTGGTGGGTAACAATGTAAGACGGGATCAGTCAATTCAGTCGGGTGGAGGACTCCTTGCCAGCGATATGTTTCGATTCGATTTCAGCGACGTTCTTTCTCTGGAGCCGGAAATATCGCTCAACGCTGAAATTACCATGCTTTACCGGGAAGACGGACCTGCTACCGTCAGGCATTTGCGGCGTTATACCCTGTCGGGATGGGATGAGGATAGGGGTTTTTTCAGAGACGGAGATAGAGAAACAGACATCCTCAACAACAGGTCTTCAGGAGAGGATCTTCCGATTCCAGTCACGATTCCAAAGGGTCTGCGGAGCTGGCCGGCAGGCGGATTTCTTGCTCGAACCGATATCCGACAGGAGTATTACCTTATCGCCCTGGATCCCGAATCATTTTTTTCATTGAATTATCCAATCTCGGTGGAACCCTGGACCATCTGGGACGATGCCTCATTTACCCGGGCTTATGCCGCCGACTCCAGGGTGTCGATAGCTGGACCATGGGAGTTGATGGATATCGGTGAGACCAACCTGGACCGGGAGACTCTCGAATATTACCTTCAGGGAGGTGACGATCCGTATTTCATTGGTTTATCCGAGAGTATCTCCGGGGATCTACAGGACCGTTGGAGCAAAGTTTCTGCGGTGGAACAATGGTTTCATAAGAACTATTACTACTCTCTTAAACCGGGACTGGCACCCGATGGCGACCAGCTGAGTTGGTTCCTCAAGGAAACCCGCCGTGGGTATTGTTCGTATTTCGCCTTTGCCATGACCCGAATCTGCCGGGCTGCAGGCATCCCGGCCAGGGTTGCCGTCGGTTTTCTTACCGATCCACAAACATCGACTTTGGGATTTGTTCCGGTCCGCTCCGACCAGGCCCACGCATGGGTGGAGGTGTGGTTTGACGAATATGGCTGGATCACATTCGATCCCACATCGGATGTTATGGCTCCGGGGGAAGACTATCCCTTTGAGTTTCTTTCCCCCGATGAATGGCTGTCCCTCATTGAAGAAGTACTCACCCGCAGCGGAGAGGTAAGCATCGCCCTGGAGGAAGATGAACGGCAAATCGATGAAGAAACCACCTGGTGGCGATGGGTTGCGGACCTGGCTGGACGCCGTCCCGTATTTCTCTGGATCACCTTGCTGATAATTCTACTGGCAGTTTACCTGCCCTTCCGGATAATCCCAGGCACTGTAAGGCTGTTTCACAGCGCCTCTCGCCGGCGCCGTCGCCGATGTCTCGGTTACTGGCGGCTTTTTTCCGGGAGACTTACCCGAGCAGGATACGGGCCGACGAAAGCTGAAACACCTCTGGCGTGGGCAATCAGAATGGAAAATAACAATTTGGCCGGACTTGAAGCATGGACAAGGCTGTATTTGAAAGCGGAGTATTCATCCCGTTTTGACATTGACGATGCGAAAACCGCCGATGTATTTGCAGCAGAGGCTGTGAAGAGTTGGCGTGCTAAACCAGTCTCCCGGCGTTTGCGGGCCTTTTTCGGGCCGGGCTGGCGTGGAGCTTTTCCATGGTAGCCGCCCCCCGACTCATCATTCGGAAATTATTTCTCTTTCTTCTCCTGGCAGTGACG
>RCND010001759.1_pt1 | contig 12190 bp, 10 predicted proteins | sample 2041351 | NCBI WGS metagenome assembly RCND01 (sample SAMN09708230, study PRJNA481090) | Marine sediment metagenome, whole genome shotgun sequencing project. | biome: marine sediment; feature: ocean; material: sediment; isolation source: Sewage treatment plant 12B marine sediment (STP12B) ...
GGTGGTGAACTGGTGGATGGGATCATCCCGGTAAACTACCAAACTGTAGATTGAAAGAAAAAAGGAGGAATGGAAATGTCAAAATACAGTAAGAACATCAACAAGAAACAGATAAGGATTGCCCTGCGAAATTGCGGTGTAATCGATCCTGAAATTATCGATGAATATATCGCCAGGGATGGATATCGTGCACTGGGTGAAGTGCTTGCCAATCAGACTCCTGAAGAGACCATTGAATTGATGAAAGCCTCCGGATTGAGAGGCAGGGGTGGAGCAGGTTTTCCAGCCGGACTGAAATGGGATTTTGCCAGGAAAAATGAGGCAGACCAGAAATATGTGGTTTGTAACGCCGATGAAGGAGATCCGGGAGCATTTATGGACCGATCTATACTGGAGGGTGATCCACATGCTGTACTGGAGGCCATGGCTATAATAGGACGATGCATAGGGGCCGATATGGGTTATATCTATATCCGGGCAGAATATCCCCTGGCCATTGCCCGCTTGAAAATAGCCATTGGACAGGCCCGGGAGTATGGACTGCTTGGTAAAGATATTCTGGGTTCAGGATTCAATTTCGATATCGATTTGAAGTATGGGGCCGGAGCTTTTGTATGTGGCGAAGAAACTGCTCTGATACACTCCATGGAAGGAGAGCGGGGAGAACCAACTCTGAAACCTCCTTTCCCTGCTGAAAGCGGTTATATGGGGAAGCCCACCAATGTGAATAATGTGGAGACCCTGGCCAATGTACCAGTAATCATATTAAAAGGAGCCGAATGGTTCAGCAGCATCGGAACTGAGACTTCCAAGGGAACAAAAGTATTTGCCCTGGCTGGTAAAATTAATAACGTGGGACTCATAGAGGTTCCCATGGGAACCACCCTTCGTGAAGTTATCTTCGAGATTGGCGGAGGCATCAAGGATGGAAAGAAATTTAAGGCGGTGCAAACTGGCGGACCATCAGGTGGATGTCTGACAGAGAAACACCTGGATACACCTATAGATTATGAGAACCTGATAGCTAATGGCTCCATGATGGGTTCGGGAGGAATGATTGTAATGGATGAGGACGATTGCATGGTCTCCATTGCGCGCTTCTATCTCGATTTTACCGTTGAGGAGTCATGTGGAAAGTGCGCTCCATGCAGAATTGGAAATAAGCGCTTGCATGAGTTGCTCCAGAGGATCTGTGAAGGCAAGGGTGAAGAGAGTGACCTGGTTCGTTTGAGGAACCTGGGAGAAGTAATCAAGGATACTTCCCTATGTGGTCTGGGTCAGAGCTCGCCCAACCCGATACTCTCCACCATGGAGAACTTTCCGGAGGAGTACCTGAGCCATGTGGTGGATAAGAAATGTACATCCGGAGTGTGTACCGACCTGCTCGAGTATTTTATCGTGGAGGAGAATTGCATTGGATGTACAGCCTGTGCAAGGGCATGTCCGGTAGGGTGTATATCAGGGGAGCGAAAAGAACCGCACCTGATAAATCCGGATACATGCATCAAATGTGGAGCGTGTATGGAGAAATGTAAATTCGATGCAGTGATCTTAAAATAACCTAAAGAGATGAGTCTTGTTAAACTTACAATAGATGGAAATAAGGTGGAGGTACCTGCGGGAATCACCATCTACAAAGCTGCCAAAGAGCTGGATATAGATATTCCGATCCTCTGTTACATGGATCTGGAAGATCTTGGAATTGAGAACAAACCTGGGGGCTGCCGAATTTGCTCCGTAGAGGTTGAGGGCAGGAGGAACCTGGCCCCTTCATGCTCCACAGCTGTTGCTGAAGGCATGCATGTCAAAACCAATAGTATGCGGGTAATTAATGCCCGCAGAACCGTGATGGAACTGATCCTTTCTGACCATCCTAAAGATTGCCTTTCATGTGCTAAATCAGGGAACTGTGACCTGCAGGACATGGCTGTTAAGCTTGGAATCAGGGAGATCCCTGGTCAGGAGTATGCGGAGATGTCAACCTACAGGCTGGATACTTCACCCTCCATTATCAGGGACCTGGATAAATGCATTATGTGTCGCAGGTGCGAGACTATGTGCAATGATTTCCAAACCGTGGGTGCACTGCATGCAGTGAATCGAGGATTTGAAGCAGTGGTTGCTCCTGCCTTTGAAATGAATCTGGAGCACTCTCCCTGTACTTATTGCGGACAGTGTGTGGCAGTTTGTCCCACAGGAGCTCTTACGGAAGTAGATCATACCGGCAAAGTGATTGCAGCCCTTAATGATCCTACCAAGACGGTAGTGGTTCAGACCGCTCCGGCCGTCAGAGCTGCCCTTGGTGAGGAGTTTGGCATGGAGCCCGGAACAAGGGTGACTGGCCAGATGGTTACTGCCCTGAAGCAGCTTGGCTTTGATTATGTGTTTGATACCGATTTTGCAGCCGACCTTACCATCATGGAGGAGGGAACAGAACTTCTTGGACGATTAAAAAGGCACCTGGAGGGTGACGAAAGTGTGAAGCTTCCAATGCTTACCTCTTGCTGTCCTGGTTGGGTGAATTTCTTCGAGTATAACTATCCTGATTTGAAGGAGGTGCCTTCCACTGCTCGTTCTCCCCAGCAGATGTTTGGCGCTATTGCCAAGACTTACTTTGCAGATAAGATAGAGGTGGACCGGAAAGACATGGTGGTAATTTCCATCATGCCCTGTCTGGCTAAAAAGTATGAGTGCCAGCGTGAAGAGTTTTCCGTAGACGGGAACCCTGATGTGGATTACAGCATCACCACCCGCGAATTGGCCCATTTGATTAAGCAGGCCAATATGGACCTTAATAAGCTGGAGGAAGATGATTTTGATGCCCCACTGGGAGAGTCTTCCGGAGCAGGAGTAATTTTTGGTGCGACAGGTGGGGTTATAGAAGCTGCCACCCGGACCGCCTATGAGCTTCAGACCGGAAAAACCCTGGAAAAGGTAGATTTTGAACAGCTCAGGGGAATGGATGGAATCCGTTCTGCAACAGTTGATTTCGATGGATTGGATATCCATATTGGAATTGCCCATGGACTGGGCAATGCAAGAAAACTGTTGGATGAGGTGAGAGCTGGAAAGTCGCAGTATCATGCCATAGAGGTGATGGCCTGTCCCGGTGGATGTATTGGTGGTGGAGGTCAGCCCCTTCACCATGGAGATGCTTCCATTCTGCAGGCCCGTACCAAGGCGATCTACAAGGAGGATGAATTGAAGGTTATCAGGAAATCTCATGAGAATCCCTATATTCTGAAGCTATACGATGAGTTCCTCGGGGCACCTCTAAGTGAAAAGGCGCATGAATTGTTGCATACGCACTATTTCGATAAGCGAAGAAAGATATTCCAGGTTTAAATGCTAATAATATTAGATAGATATGTCAAGCGTTAAAATAGAACTCAGACAAGATCAGGTGGACAAGATCCATTCGATATGTGATTCCTTTGGAAACCAGGATGGCGAATTGATCAATGTGCTGCACAAGTGCCAGGCAACTTTTGGTTATTTACCGGCTGAGGTACAGGAAGTTATCTCGGAAAAGATGGAGATGTCTGCTGCAAAAGTATATGGTGTGGTCACCTTCTATTCTTTCTTTACCATGACTCCAAAGGGGAGGCATCCCATTTCGATCTGTACAGGTACAGCTTGTTATGTGAGGGGTGCCGAAACCGTACTGAATGAATTTAAGAAACAACTGGATATTGAGGTGGGGCAGACCAGTGAGGATGGAAAATTCTCCCTCTCCTGCCTCCGCTGTGTGGGTGCATGCGGACTGGCACCGGTGGTGCAGGTAGGTGACAAGACTTATGGCCGGGTTGCACCTGACGATGTGAAGGGCATTGTTGAAGAGTACACAGGCTAAGGGGCCGGCAGCCAGGTGTAAGTGCCTTTGGCATACCCTTTAGGGCTCTTAGTAGTTCATTTGCTGTTGTTTATCAAGCCGATTTGACAATCGTCGCGAAATATAGTACTTTTGAATTGGACGTAAGATTGGAAAACTTAAGAAAATGAGGTTAAAGATTTTAACCCCGGTGTTGGTATTTTCCATTCTTTTAATTTTTGGGTGTACCGAGGAGAAACCGGCTTCGGTCATGCCCGTGACTACCAATTCGGAACTGGCTCTGGAACTATATGGGACCGGGACCGTTGCTTTTGACCATTTTGAACGGAGTCTTTCCTGGCACAGCATGTATAATGCTGTTGAGATAGACCCTGATTTTTTTATGGCCTATTTCTGGATGTATTACATGTCCAGCAAGGAATCAAAGAAAGCGGCAGAAAAAGCATTCCAATCTGAGGCTCAGCTTAATCCAGCCGAGGAGCAAGTCAGGATGGCCCTGAAATACCTGTTGGACGGACAAGAAGAAAAGGTAGTGGAACATCTGCAGAATCTGGTGGACATGTATCCTTCCGATCCTCAGACTCATAAGATGTTATACCTCCTTCAGCAAATGTATTTTAAGGACTATGATGGAGTCATAATCACTCTTGAACGTGCCATCCGGGAATGTCCTGATTTCCCATTAGCCTACAACCAGCTGGGTTATGCGTATATGGAACTGGAGGATTACGAAAAGGCAGAAGAGGCTCTTGACAACTACATCAGACTAGCACCTGATCAGCCTAATCCCTACGATTCCAAAGGGGACTATTTTATGGTTATGAAGCAGTATGAGGAGGCTTATGATAGCTATATGAAGGCTTGCGAAATTGATCCTGGCTTCGACAAAAGCGAAAAGAAGGCGAAAAAGGCCAGAATGCTGCAGGAAAGGCAGCATAGCAGTATCTAATCCTGACTTTCAAAAAAGAAACTCTTTTTCTTCTCCGTATCATCATAGGTGTATAGCTTGCCCTTTTTGCTATATGCATAGCTTGTCATGGCAAAATCTCCAATACACATAAGGTTGTGACAGAGCAGAAGGGAAGCTGAGAACAGGGTAATCTGAGAGAACCAGACTGCAGTAAGTATAATCAGCACCAGATTTATTATAACAAAAGGGGCCATGGCCAGAAAGGCCAGCTCTCTTTTTGAAATAGGGAAACGGTCGGCAGTTACATAAAAGATAAACTGCTGTAGGTCCGCTCCGAATTTGATTTTGCGGGCTCCCAGCACACGGTAGGCGAGTCCGTGAAGTAATTCATGTGGGGGAATTACCCCGATACTTCCAACCAGCACACCTGCAAGGATCTGCCAGAATATATTTCCTGCGTTCATTGAGCCGTTCCTCACGCTCCAAAGGGTATATAGAACGATGAAAAAAAGAAAGCAGACATTGAAGCTTATGTAGAAAAATGAGAAGAAACCGCGTAAGCGAATGTTAGAAAGGACAAAAGGGATCATCTCGCTGAAATCCAGTTCCAGTAACATCCTGTAGCCATTTTCCTGTTGCAGGGTCGCAACATCCGGCTTGTGCTTAGATGTTTTTGATTTCGTATTTGTCATTGGTTTTCACTATTTTGGCGCGGATTTTCAAGCATGAAAATAAGAAATGAATCGTGATCAGACAAATGGCTACCTTTATGCCTTAGGGGCATCACTGGCCCTGGCAGCATCTTTTGTATTCAGTAAGTCGGCATTGAATCACCTTAGCATGCTACATTTTGGTCTGCTCTGGTTCTCCATGGGGGTTGTATGGAACAGTATCTGGTTCCTGTTGAGGCGCGATTACAGAAATGTAAGGGGAGCAGCCGGACGAAAAACTGTAGTGGCGGTGGTGATCGCGATTCTGGAAGGTTCGGCAACAGGGCTGTTTTATCTGGCCATTAAGGCCATGGAGAATCCAGCAGTTGTATCTTTCATCGGGAATATAGGTCCGGTTTTCGTTACCCTGATGGGCATTCTGCTTCTAAAAGAACGATTTCGTGGTATACAGTTGATAGGCATCATCATCACCATTATGGGTATTTTTGTAATTAACTTCCGGGAGGGAGGCTTTGCTGGCTTTGCAGATCCAGGGTCGGTCTATGTGATTGGTGCAGCATTTCTTTTCTCCATGGCCACCATCGTGGGCAGGCGAATGCACCACCTGCTGGTACCCGGGTATATGTCTCTGATTCGCTCTTTCTTGCTTGCTGTGGTAATGGCCTTTCTGTTTTTCCGAAGCAGTGAGCTGACCCCCATCTCTATGAATATCTGGAAGGACCTTGCACTGGGTTCCTTACTTGAGACCTTGATTGTGATTGTATTTGCTTACCAGGCTCTTAAGCTTATCGAGGCCACAAAAACATCTTTACTAATAAGTACTAAAGGGGTATGGACTCTTGTGCTGGCCTGGATCTTTCTGGGTGTATTTCCCACTGGAGTGCAGCTTGTTGGTGGATTGCTAACCCTGGTGGGGGTATGGTTGATTACCTTGACCCGGGGACCTGCTCGTCAAGAATAAAAGCATAGTTGGTCAATCGGGAGGCTAGGCGCTTATAGTCTTCTGCTTCCTGGTGAAGACCCTCTGTTTCGTATAATCTTGACAATCCCATATATCCCATGGCCTCGTAGATTTCGGCAAAAGAGCCAAAGGCTTCGGCCAAAGCTATGGTTTCCATGTACCCGCTTCTGGCCTGGTGTGCATCTTCTGATTCCTTCTCAGCCAGAAAGGCACCTGCAAATGTTCTAATGAGTTCAGAATAGAGGTCTTCCTGTTCAGCTGTTTCCAGTAACAATCTCCTTACAGGTGCATAACTGTGCTGGTGAAGCAGGATATTGATCAGGTGTCCCTGGTACAAAATATTTCCGGGATAATCCTGAACCAGTTTCTCTGCATAGACAGCAGCTGCATTCAAATCATTTTCGTAGTTCAGCTGGATCAGTGACATAAACAGGGTCGCTTCCACCTTCAGGAAAACAGTATGATTAATGGCATAACTGAGTTGTTCCAGTCCAAGCTCCCGGTCTCCTTTATGCATAAATGCCACCAGGGGTTTGTAGCCGGGGTGAGCTTCCGGGTAGGCTTCGATATAGTAATTATATAGCCCTGAGGAGAAATAGAACTCCTTAAATTTATCCTTAAGATTGAATCCTTTCTTTGTATATCGGTACATGTTTCCCAGGTCGGGAATAAGCTTTCCCGATTTTCCATTGTCGGCCCAGAACATGGCTTTGAAGGCTCTCCCGAAAAGATCAAAAAAGACACCTTCTGTATAGGTCAGCGTGTCTTCCCTAAGTTCTTTGGACAGATCCAGGCATTGGTCCATCAAGCTGACAAAGCGTGTGGCCGCTTCTGTGGATGGAACAAGGGGGAAGTTTTCCCAGTAAACAATCAATGCCTCCAGGAAGAAGGGTGCGGGATGATCAGGTGTAAGAGATAAGAGTTCCCCCTGGATGCTCCTGGCCTCTTCAAAGGAGAATCCATAGGTGTGTTGCAGGCTTACTTCAACTTTCTCCAGAAGATCGTGACGGCCCAGGTAGGAGATCTGGGAGCTTGCAGCAGTCCACGACACGCATATCCATCCCAGTGCTATCAGTAATCGCCTCATGGGTCAAAGATATAAAGAAAAAAGGCCATCCACCGGAGTGGACAGCCTACACATTCACTACTACAACTTCACTACTACACTAACCCAAAAAATTAGTTTTCACATCCCCCGTCTGACTGGGCCTTCGAGGAAGAACCTGCATCAGCCATTTTGGAAGAGGGGATAATTACTGCGTCAATTACATGCACTACACCGTTATCGGCTTTGATATCAGCAACTGTAACCATGGCGCCATCAATATATACCTTCCCGTCCTTAAACTTTACTTCTACCATCTCGCCATTTAAAGTTGCAATACTTTGTCCGTCCGACAGGTCAGAGGAGAGTGCTTTAGCACCTACCACATGATAGAGGAGAATGCCTGCAAGATCACCAGTTGGATCTTCCAGCAGGGAAGCTACTGTCCCTTCCGGCAAGGCAGCAAAGGCTGCATCGGTGGGGGCGAATAGGGTAAAGGGTCCTTCTGAACTTAAATCGTCGGCAAGTTCAGCGGCAATAACTGCGGCTTTAAGGGTTGTATGGTCTGCACTATTTACCACGATGTCTACCACGGTAGATTGTGCCCATGCTGCACTGCTTAGAAATGCCATCATAATGGCAATCATACTTATCCTCATTACAGATATGGGATTCTTCAAGCTAAGTTCTTTTGTTTTCATGTCAGTCTTTTTAAATGTTTAATGATTCTATTTGAAGGTTTAAACACAATTGGCGCAGTATTGTTTAATAATTAACATAAAAGATTAAACAATAAATTGTAAGATTCAGATAACCAGAAGTTAAAAAGTCTCCCTCATCTTTCTTATTTAACATTCTAGATGTTGTGAAAAAGGAGGTAGAGCAGTTCTTTTTTTTGCACTTTTGTTTTTTATTCTATCTATTTATGATTCAGATCGGGGACAAGATCATCAGCAGGGAGCTATTTGAAAACCATTTTATATGTCACCTGGAGAAGTGTGAAGGAAATTGTTGCGTATTTGGCGATTCAGGGGCGCCTCTTGAGGATCATGAAGCAGAAGCCTTGTCAAAGGATATGGAGAAGATCCTTCCATACTTGAGGGCGGTGGGAAAAAGAGCTGTAAAGGAGCAGGGTGCCTGGCTAATTGACAACGATGGTGATAAGGTGACCCCACTGGTGGGTAGGGAGGAGTGTGCTTTTGTGGTTTTTGAGGATACCACCGCACGCTGTGCCATTGAGCAGGCCTTTGACGAAGGTAGCATTTCATTCCAAAAGCCGGTTTCATGCCACCTTTACCCCATCAGGGTTGGAAAACTCAAACATGGCATCGCATTGAATTATCATCAGTGGAGTATTTGTGAACCCGCTCGTATCCTGGGGAAGAAAGAAGGGCTTCCTGTTTTCAGATTTCTGAAAGACCCCATTGTCAGGGTTTACGGAGATGAGTTTTATAAGGAGCTGGAGATAGTATACAGCGAATTGATAGAGAAGAAGTAATCCATATACTTATACATAATATATAATAGACACATGAAAGCAATTAAAGATTACGTGGAAACACACAAGGACCGCTTCCTGGAAGAGCTGTTCGACCTGATCAGAATTCCTTCTGTTAGTTCCCTGGCGGAAGCCAAGGATGATATGTCCAGAGCAGCGGAACATATTAAAGAATCACTACTGAAAGCCGGAGCTGAGCATGCCGAGGTAAAGACGACTACCGGATGGCCAGTTGTATATGGACATAAAATGATCGATGAGTCCTTGCCTACCGTTTTGGTATACGGGCACTATGACGTTCAACCAGTGGAACCCCTGGATCTTTGGGATTCCCCTCCTTTTGAACCTGAGGTACGCGATGGTAAGATTTTTGCCCGGGGTGCCGATGATGACAAGGGCCAGCTCTTTATGCACGTTAAAGCCTTTGAGCTGATGAATGCTCAGGGGACACTTACCTGCAATGTGAAGTTTATGATCGAAGGCGAGGAGGAGATTGGTTCTCCAAGTCTGAAGCAGTTTTGTAAAGAGAACAAAGAGCTGTTGAAGGCTGACATTATCCTGATCTCGGATACAACTATGATTGCCCAGGATATTCCTTCCATTACAGTGGGCCTGCGTGGACTCAGTTATATGGAGGTTGAAGTTACAGGTCCCAACCGCGACCTGCATTCAGGTTTGTACGGAGGTGCTGTTGGAAATCCGGCCAACTTGCTGACTCAAATGATCGCTTCCCTCACGGATGAGAACAATCATATTACCATTCCCGGTTTTTATGATGATGTACAAGAGGTATCAGACAGCGAACGTAAGGAGATGGCCAAGGCACCCTTTAGCCTGGAAGAGTATAAGAAAGCACTTGATCTTAACGAGGTGGTAGGTGAGAAAGGTTACTCCAGCAATGAACGCACGGGAATCAGACCCAGCCTGGATGTAAATGGTATCTGGTCTGGTTATACCGGGGAAGGCGCCAAAACCGTATTGCCCTCCAAGGCCTATGCTAAGATTTCCATGCGACTGGTTCCCAACCAGGATTCAAAGAAAATTGATGAGCTTTTTATCAAACATCTCGAAAGCATTGCTCCAGAAGGGACAAAGGTAAAGGTGAAGAGCCTGCACGGTGGTCAGGGCTATGTGACGCCCATCGACTTTCCGGCTTACAGGGCAGCGAGTAAGGCCATCGAGGAGAGTTTCGGAAAGGTACCCATTCCGGTCCGGAGTGGTGGTAGTATTCCCATCGTATCTGATTTTGAAGAGGTGCTTGGAATCAAATCCATTTTGATGGGATTTGGACTGGACTCGGATGCCATACATTCGCCCAATGAAAACTATCCCCTCTTTAATTTCTATAAGGGGATTGAAACCATTCCATTATTCTATAAATATTTTGTGGAAGAAATGGCCTAGATCCAGGATCCATATAAATGTTATGTAAGCCGCCGGAATTTCTCCGGCGGCTTTTTTATAACATGTTACAGCTACGATTGCTAAAAAATAAGGGTAAGTGAAGAAAAAAGTATATAATAATTGAAATAGGGCTATAAAAATATAGGGGTAAGGATAAATAAAGTATATATTTGCATCGTCAACCCTTAAATATCATATTAACTTAATTCAATTTATTATGGCAGTTATCAGATTTAAAGCATTGGAGCAGGTTTCTAACAGGAAGCCTATACATATTCCCCCTCCATCTGGTAAAACATCAGATTATTATGCAATCAATGTTTTTGACAGGGCAAAAATGCAGAAGTACCTTGCCAAGGATGCTTATAATCATGTGATGGATGCCATGGAAAAGGGTACGCCCATTGATAGAAAGAAAGCTGATTCGGTTGCTGCTGGTATGAAAGCATGGGCCACCGAACTAGGTGCAACACATTATACCCACTGGTTTCAGCCCCTTACCGGCGGAACAGCAGAAAAGCATGATGCATTTATTCACCCCACCGGCAACGGAGGAGTCGTAGAGACTTTTTCCGGTGGAGCTTTAGCGCAACAGGAACCCGATGCCTCCTCCTTCCCCAGTGGTGGAATCAGGAATACTTTTGAGGCGCGCGGATATACTGCCTGGGATCCAACATCACCAGCCTTTATCCTTGACAATACTCTGAGTATCCCAACGGTATTTATTTCCTATACAGGAGAGGCACTGGATCACAAGGCTCCCTTGCTGAAAGCACTGAATGTGGTAGACAAAGCTGCAACTGAGGTTTGCCAACTGTTTGATAAGAATGTTACCAAGGTTAATGCTAATCTGGGCTGGGAGCAGGAGTACTTCCTTATTGATGAAGCACTTTATTATGCCCGTCCGGACCTGGCACTTACAGGCCGTACCCTCATGGGACATGCTTCCGCAAAGGACCAACAGCTGGATGACCACTATTTTGGATCCATTCCGGAGCGTGTGATGTCCTTTATGCATGATCTGGAGGCTGAGGCCTATAAACTAGGTATCCCTGTCAAGACAAGGCATAACGAAGTGGCTCCCAACCAGTACGAACTGGCTCCGGTTTTCGAGGAGTGTAATTTGGCGGTTGACCACAACGTGTTGATAATGGATCTTATGACCAAGGTTGCCAGGCACCACGGATTCAGGGTATTGTTTCATGAGAAACCATTTAAAGGGATTAACGGTACAGGTAAACATAATAACTGGTCACTTTCGACCGATACAGGAGTTATTCTCCATTCTCCGGGAAAGAATCCCAAGTCGAACCTGCAGTTTCTGACCTTCGTGGTAAATACTGTGAAAGCAGTATTTGATCACCAGGATTTGTTGAGGGCAAGTATAGCATCTGCATCCAATGCCCATCGTCTGGGAGCCAATGAGGCCCCGCCAGCAATCCTTTCCTGTTTCCTTGGATCAGAGGTGTCGGCCATGTTAGATCAACTGGAAGAGCAGGTAAGCGCTAAAAAGATGACCCCGGATGAGAAGACAGCCCTGAAACTGGATATTGGTAAAATCCCGGAGATCCTGTTAGACAATACAGACAGGAACCGTACCTCACCATTTGCATTTACAGGGAACCGTTTTGAGTTCAGGGCCGTGGGTGGAACCTGCAACCCGGCCACACCTATGACCATTTTGAATGCGGCAGTTGCAAAGCAGCTGATCGAGTTCAAAGCCGAGGTTGATGCCCTTATTGAAAAGGGGGTAAAGAAGGATGAGGCGATTTTCCAGGTTCTCAGGGAGTATATCATTGCTTCCAAAGCGATCCGTTTCGAAGGTGATAACTACAGCGATGACTGGATCAAGGAGGCTGCCAAACGAGG
>RCND010001761.1_pt1 | contig 12181 bp, 4 predicted proteins | sample 2041351 | NCBI WGS metagenome assembly RCND01 (sample SAMN09708230, study PRJNA481090) | Marine sediment metagenome, whole genome shotgun sequencing project. | biome: marine sediment; feature: ocean; material: sediment; isolation source: Sewage treatment plant 12B marine sediment (STP12B) ...
AAACCAAAAATTTATTCTTAACAATTGTATTGCTTTTTACAGCAACGATTAATTATGCGCAAACCTCAGCAGAAACTTCTGGTATTGCCATACAAGGTATTGCAAGAAATGCTAACAATACCGCAAGGATTAATACGGATATTATCCTCACGTTTGAGTTGTATTATTTAGATGGTGGTAATAACCCAATACCTATTGGGGGGGCAGTCGATGAACCTTTAACAACAGATAATTTTGGTGTATTTTCTCATGTTTTGCAACCTGGTGTTGCAAATAATGCAATTATAGCAAATCAACAGGCATATCTAAAAATAAGTGATGGTACGACTACCATTTCTGATGAAAAACTAAATCATGTGCCTTATGCAATTGCAGCAAACAACGGGGTGCCAACAGGTTCTATTATGCCTTTTGTTGGGGAAGTAGCACCAGCAGGTTGGGTGTTGTGTAATAATACGCCGTTAGCTGGTATCGTTGGGTCAGAGAACTTAATGGCTTTAGTAGGTGACAGAACACCAGACTTAAGGGGGTTGTTTTTAAGAGGTGCAGGCCAGAATGGATTCAGTACAGTTGAGACTGAGCTTAATGAAACACAAGGTGATAAATTTAAAAATCATGGGCATGGTAATAACTTTAGTGCAACTAATCAAAATAGTGCGCACAAACACAATACTACTTTTGTTAGAGATAAAGAAGGGGCAACAGGTGATGACGGTAGTGTTTTTATGTTGATAGATGCAGATTCTAATAATGATGGTACTACGGACATTGATACTGATAACGATGGATCGCATACACATGAGATATCAGGAAGTGTATTTGAGAGCACAACAGGTCTTCTAGAAGAAACTCGTTCTGCAAACTATGGTGTTACTTATATCATTAAACTATAAACTCGTATAATTATGAAAAAACTAATTATACTAGGCTGCTTAAGCATTCTGGCAACAGGGCTTTTGGCACAAAACGATGGAGGCGCTAAAGTGGTTACAGTCTCACAAGCCAAACAAAATGAAGAGGGTGCTGACGGTAATAAATATACCTTTCAAGTCGGTGTACCCTATACTGTTTCAGAAAACAATAATTACGCAGTACGATTCCCTTGGGATATAAAATACCTCTACGGCACCTTTGCCGAAGAATCTTTTGATGTGTCTAAAGGGTATTTTGGAGATAAAATTTTAATAGGTTGGGAGCTAAGAAATAATTATGACCTTATCACAAGTCTAAAAATATACCGAAGAGAATATACAGATGCAGGCAGTAATGGGTATGTTTTTGTTAGTAATGTCTCTAGAGACGAGACACAATACGAAGACCAATATGTAGAAGGTGGTGTATTATACGAGTATAAAATAGTTGCAGATGGTGTAGATCCTTCAGAAATAAAATACACTAATTTTATTACAGGGATAGGGTTTAGAAATCCTACAGCCATTGTTACAGGTAATGTAAGTTACGAAGGTGGTAATCCCGTAAAGGATGTCACTATTGTTGCAGAGTCTGATGGTGCCACGACAAATCTAGGGTCAGCCTTAAAAATTCCTAATAATGGTTTTTTAGACATAAGAGATTTGAGTCACGAAATAACCACAACGACAACGTTACAAGCATGGTTAAAACCAGCAACTGCGTTTGTTGGAGATGCTGGTGCTCCTATACGTTTATTCAGACTTAAAGAATCTACAAATACCTTAGATGTTAATGTAAGATTGTTAGCAGCTTCAAATGCATTAGAAGTTAATATCGATGGTGCTATTTATATCTTAGATACTTATTTTCCGTCCGGAAGTATTGATCCAAGAGGTGATGATGTTTTAGTGCCTGTTTCAGATTTTAATACAAATTATGTTCACTTTTCAATACAAATTGTTGATGGCCAAGTGCCTGTTTTGTATGTAAATGGTAGAGCCATTAATGCGGATTACAGTGCCTTAATGCTCTCAATTGAAAATGAAGATGAAACTAGTGTGTATGAAGGTTTTAATGTTATCGAACCAACCACTATAAGCACTTTAACTAATATAGAAGCATGGACTAATGTACATGTTGGAGGAGATAATACAGCTTTTATAGATGAAATAAGAATTTGGGACGCTGTCATAGAAGATAATATTAGAACAGATTATAGACGCTATATAAGCGGAAACGATGCGCGATTAATCTCATATTTAAGTGCCAACGAAGGAGCCGGAGATTTTGCTTACGATTTTTCGAGAACTGGATTTGACTATAATAAAAATAATGGAAGGTTAAGATTAAATGCTGCAGATGCTAATGCTGTTTTATGGGAAAATTATAATGCTGCCATTCCAGATTCTTCTAATAATATACCAAACGCAAGTCAGTTAGGTGTTTTAGGGGTTACAGATGTAAATGGTAATTACGAAATTACGTCCATACCCTATTCTGGTACCGGAGAATCTTTTACCATTACCCCTTTGTTTAACGGGCATCAATTTGATCCTATACAACAATTGATCTTTTTAGGTCAAGGGTCTGAGGTCGTTAATCAAATCAATTTTTTAGATCTATCGTCATTTATTTTTAAAGGTAAAGTCTTATTTGATACCCGTGGTGTATTCCCGTCTTGGGCAGAAGCAGATGGTGACACTTTAGGAGGGAATACCATAGCTGGTGGAGCTGCTATTGAGGATGTTGGTTACAATCAATACGAGATACTTGGCGAATTCTTTGATAAAGGCGCATATTGGTTGAATGATGCAGGCACACCTGAAGATCGCTCAGATGATTATTTAGCTAAATATAGTAAAATACCATCGCAAGGGGTTCAAATTTTTATAGATGGTCAATTGGTTTTAGATGAAAACAATGAACCTGAACTTACAGATGATCTTGGTGAATTTGAAATAAATGTACCTATCGGAAATCACTTCATTAAATTAGAAAAAGACGGTTATGAGTTTGAATTTAATGGGCGATTTCCTGCGGAAACAGGAACATTTTACGAATTTTTTGAAGATGCTTTAAACCAAGTCGTATTTATAGATAATACAAGAATAACAGCCGTTGGGCGTGTTGTAGGTGGTGCTGTTGAGGCCCAAAAAACAATTGGTTTTGGGGGTGAAGGGACGTATGCACCAACATATACAGATGCAGAGGGTTTAGATCAAAACTACGAAGTAAGCTCAATAAACAATATTGGCGCGGCGCGTATTACTTTTGAGTATGCCCCATTTGATAAAACACGATTTGTTTTTGAAACCAATGCAGACACTGGAGAATACCGTAAGGATATTTTACCACTAAACTATAAAATAAATCAAATAGGCGGTGTAGGGATTATTAATAACACAGATATTAGGCTTTTAGATGCTGATGAAACTTTAAATGCAGCTATTATTGATGATTTAATAACCCCAGAATTCACCTATCCTAATGGTGAAGCAGAAGAAGGTGATGCCTACCATTATGTAAAGAACTTTATATACCGTTCAGATCCTAAGTTGCAAGTTATCGAACAAACATCGGATACCGAAGTGGTTTTAAATGCAGGAGATCCTGACGAAGTTTCGATTTCAACCGAGAACTTTACATATCCTGTTTATTCCCAGTTTTCACCTTATGAAATTACCTTGAGTAGTTTTGAACGCTATTCGAATTTCGACTCAGGAAGCGAAGTAGAAGACCTGGTGCCTATTGTTGATGGGGAACTTGTTATAAATAATAATTTAGCATTGCCTAATAGTGAAACAGTGGTGCGTAGTGACATAGACCCGAGCATTATTGTCTATAGCTTTAGAGCTGGATTACCTAATGTTTTTGCGCCTTTTACGAATACCGTGGAAATTAGTTATCAAATTTTGGATCTAAATCCAGAAGCTGCAGATTTAATAGAAAAAGGTGTTATTCTTGGAGGACAAGCAGATAGTGAGCAAGCATTTATTACAACAGCTCCAGAAATTCCAGATATTATTTTACGAGACCCTCCAGGATCTAACAGTTTTGCTTCTATTGAAGAAGGAGAGAGTATCACCTTTACAAAAAGTAATGACTTTACATCATCAGGCGGTTTCTCTAGGAATACGACCGTAAGCACTGGAGCAGATTTTGCTTTTGGTGGAGGTCTTGCCGGACCAGTTTTTGACGCAGACCTTACAAATGATCTCTCATTAGGATTAGGGGTGTCAACATCATCAAAAACAGGACAAGAGTTAACTAAAACCTATACCTTCTCTCAAGCGATTTCTACAAGTAGCGATCCAGAATATGTGGGGTCTGAAGGGGATTTATACATTGGTCAAACCAATAATTACTATTATGGATCATACGATAATGTGCAAGCATCGGCTGACATCATTGGTAATGCAGATGATAACCTAACATTGACGAATATAGATGGTGAGGTGATCCATTTAACCAGACAAAAGGCTTTGTCTTTTGTAGAAGAACCAGGAGCGACCTTATTTGTCTATTCTCAAAAATATATTATCGACACCCTTCTTGAAGATATACAAGATGTTATCACCAATATTGATAATGGCATATCAATACCGGGAGAAGATGGCGTTTTAGAACGTGATTTTTATGTGCAACAAATTAATTTATGGCGTTTACTCATTTTAAATAATGAACGCAGTAAATATCGTGCACTTTATGATCGAGAAAATTTAAAGGCTGAAACCCTCGATGTTATCGATGCTTATTTAGGGACTATTGAGGATGCTATTGATAATGAAGTGGATTCTCCATTTTTTAGTGATAATTTTACATCAGGCACCAATATACGCGCCTTAATTGATGAGAACTTTTCCGATAATATTTCCTTCGATTCTGGAGTAGGTGAAATAACAAGAACTATTGAAACCATAGTCGTTAATAATAATTCAACATTTTTTAATGTAAAATTAGATGCGTCAATTGGAGTGACCTTAGGCGTTGAGATAAATGGAATCGGTGTAGAAACTGAAACATCAGGATTTGTCAGTGGAGATTCCGATTCAGAATTAAGTCAATCAGAAACAGCAACTGTTTCGGTAAGTTATACCTTAAGCGACACGGATCCTGCAAATGTACTCAGTGTAGATGTCATTAATATGTTTGATGGCTATGGGCCAATATTCTCTACCGTTGGTGGAAGAACGTCTTGTCCTTACGAAGGCGCAGACTTATCTAATTATTACGATCATGTAGCTTATAGTCTCTATTTAGCAGAATTACAAGCCTACATTACTGCAAATCCTTTCGATTTGTATGGTCCAGATAGACCAGAATATACGGTTTCAGGATTACTTAGTGCAGATGATGCTGAGCAATTAAGTTATGCAACACAACCTGCAGAAGATCCGCAAATAACAGTTGAAATTGCTGAGGTATTTAACGTGCCCGAAAGTAATAATGCTGAGTTTACCTTACTACTTCAAAATTTGGCAGATGCCAATAGTGATGCCGCAAGTTTTAATTATTTTGAGCTAGTAGTTGTATCTGGTACGAATCCATTTAGTGCAGATATAAATTTGGCAGCAAATGGAACGGTCGTTTTTATACCCTATGGTGAAACTGTAGAATATACCTTGACCCTAGCTAAGGTTGCTGAGGCGCAATTTGATTATGAAAACATAATGATTGTTGTGCAATCGCGTTGCGATCCTGTTAACGTGTTTGATCAAGTTTCAATTTCAGCGCATTTTGTACCGACGTGTACAGAAGTTGAAATTAGTGCACCACTAGAAAATTGGGTGTATAACAACGATATAGCCTTTAATTCAGACGGATCTGTAAATAATTTAGATATTACAATGACCGGATTTAATCAAGCCTTTAATAATTTTAAAAGTATTGATTTAGAATACAGAATATCTGGGTCTCCAACATGGACGCGTTTATCTACGTATTATAATACACAAGAATTTTATGATACGGCTTTAGGTGCCGGTGAAACAAATATTGAACTTATTGAAGCACCAAACCTTACGTTTCCATTCGATATTATTGGCTTGCAGTTGCAAGATGGTGATTATGAGTTTAGAGCGAAGTCAGATTGTTTAAATGGTCCAGAGTATATTTCTGAAGTCATTACAGGTTCCATAGATGTCAATGCCCCTAAACGATTTGGAACTCCTTTGCCAATTGATGGTATTCTGTCTGCAGGTGAAGATTTAAAAGTAAGTTTTAATGAGAATATTTTTTATAATAATGCGATAAGTACAATTGAGATTAAAGGAGAGACGAATCAATTACCTATTAATAATAGTGTGTCTTTATATTTTAATGGTGCTAGTAACACAGCAACTATTGAAAACCCGAGAATTATTACTGGAGACTTTTCATTAGAATTCTGGTTAAAAAATGAAACCATTGCAGCTTCTGCAACGATTTTGTCGCAACAAAGTGGCATTGATGTGTCATTAAATAGTGGTCAGATGAGTTTTACTATTGGAGGCGCTACGGTGAGTGGAGGTATAAATCCAGACGGGTTATTCCATCACTATACCTTAACGCATAACAATGCATCAGGTGATCTTCAAATTATTGAAGACTCTACAGTGCTGAGTACAGTGTCTGGCACTTCAAATGCGCAATTTACCAATAGCAATACGCTAACCATTGGTGGAAATACGTTTATAGGTAATATTCACGATTTAAGACTATGGAGCAAATCGCTGACATTATCTCAGGCTGCGTCTAATATTTTTACTAAAATTATTGGTAACGAATCTAACCTTTTAGGCTTTTGGCCAATGACTGAAGGTCGTGGTGCTATTGCTTATGATTTAGCGTTTTTTAAACATGCCACAGTCAATACATCATGGGATATTAAGCCAAAAGGGACGTCTTACGAGTTTGCGAGTTCGCAATATTTAGAATTAGATAATGTTGGCTTTGTGCAACTCAATAAACAAATGGATGCAACCATATCGTTTTGGGTAAAAACAAGCACGTCGCAAGAAGCAACCTTATTTTCTAATGGTCGTGGTGATGGTACTGATATTGTACAGTCTAATGGTCTGGCAAATAAATGGGCCATAAACATGGATGTATCTGGGCAACTTTCTTTAGAAAGCGAAGGAAATTCTAGCCTATTGGTTTCAGAAAATCTAGCAGATGGTGATTGGCATCATGTCGCAATCCTTTTTAATAGAATAGGATCGTTAAGAACCTACTTAAATGGTGCGCAAGTATCATCGAATCAAATTGCAGATATCGGAGGGTTTTCTGGTAATAAAGCTTGGTTAGGAGCACGTGGTTCTATTGATCTTTCGGGAGCGGAAAGTGTAGATCGCGAATTCATTGGAAAAATAGATGAATTCCGTCTCTGGAAAACGCTGCGTAATGTAGATCAAATCGATAGAGATCGCTACAATGAAGTCGCTATTGAAAGTATCGGTTTATTACTGTATGCAAAAATGAATGCACCCGACCCGGCAACGGCGAATGGCCCAAGGTATTATCATGCCTCTACAAACCAAAGCACCATACCAAGTAATGCTGTTTTAAGTAGTGGTGCTGTGAACTACGCTAACGATGCGCCACCAATTAAACCAGCACGTCAATTAATTAATTTTCAGGTCAGTTATGTGATTAACGGTGATGAGATAATTATCGAGCCGGTTATTAGTGATTGGGCAGCCTTAGAAGGCCAAATATTAGATATTACTGTAGATAATATGCTCGATATTTCGAATAATAGTCAAGAATCGCCAATTACTTGGACGGCTTTTGTACAGCAGAATGATGTCGATTGGTATGCAGAGGGTTATGGTGAGGTTATAGATCTCATTATGAGCAGTGGAGAAGCGCAGAGTTTTGAGGTTACAATTGTTAATAGAGGTGGGAATACGCAACCTTACAGCATTACAGATGTGCCAAGTTGGTTAACCTTAAGTAGCGCCTCTGGATCGATTGCTCCAGATAGCGAAATTACGATTACAGCAACTGTAAATTCACAATTGTCTGTTGGAGATTATCTTGAAAATATACGTTTGGAAACAGATTTTGGTTTTGATCAAGTACTGCAAGTCGATCTTAGAGTTTTAGATGAAGGACCAGGTTGGGAGGTTAATCCTAATGATTTTGATTATTCAATGAATATTGTTGGTAAAATTAGAGTTGATGGTACATTCTCAGACGATTTATTTGATCAAGTCGCTGCAATCTCAAACGGTGAGGTTCGTGGAGTTGTAAATTTAATTTATCAAACGAGTTACCAAGAATATTTTGTATTCCTAACGGTCTATAGTAATTCGCCTTCTGGTGATGCTGTTGAATTTAGGATTTGGGACTCCTCAGAAGGCAATGTTTTACACGCCACTATCGGCGGTAATGCGACGTTATCATTTTTAGATAATGAAGTTGTTGGAACATTAAATACGGCAGTATGGTTCGAAAACACAGATGTTATTGAACAAGAAATCATTTTAAATGAAGGTTGGACATGGGTTTCTACAAATGTTAATGATCTTGATTTCTCAGATTTAAATCTTCTAACTCAAGGGATGCAGTTAGAAACATCTGATCGCATCTTAAGCCATTCGCCTTCCTTATTGGAAACGTATTATAAAGATGATGCGCAACCAGTAAATAGCTCTTGGAACGGAACGATTAGTGTAAATGGAGGTCTATCGAGTCAATTTATGTATAAAATGAATACGACGCATGGGCAACCATTAGTGTTAACAGGAAGTCCGGTAGATATTAATTCTTGGAGTTTCCCGATACAAACAAATTGGAACTGGGTACCATTTCCTCTAAATTCTAATGTCCAAGTCAATGAGGCTTTGGCATCTTTTGATGCTCAAGAAGGCAATGTCATTAAGTCGCAAAATTTGTTTGCAATTTATGATGCGGTAAACGGTTGGAGTGGCACACTGAATTACTTAGAAGAAGGACAGGGGTATATGCTGAAATCTAGTGAAAATCAAACCTTGATGTATCCAAATTATTTTGGAAGGTCTGCAGGTGATGCTAACGCTAGCGCAGCGCAACTTGTCATTGATCCAGAATTCACACAATATGGAGAGAATATGAATGCTGTGGTATTGATGCCTTCAGGATATGATAATTTGTTTGTGTATGATGCCAATGGCACATTAAAAGGACAGGTTACAAGTCAGGTTGTTGGGGATAAAGAATTAAGTTTTATCACCATATATGGAGAGTTGCCTGAACAGTTAATCTTTCATATCGGTAATGCGTCAGAGACCAAACCAACAACTAAAGAGTTCTCTTTTAAGAGTAATCAAGTCCTTGGTACAGTTGCAGACCCAGTTATTTTAGAAGATGAAACGCTATTTGGGATTACCGTATCTCCAAATCCATTTGATAATCATTTGAATATTAAAATAAATTCAACAAAAAGTCAGATGGTAAGCTTTCAAATACATAACATGCTAGGGCAGTTAGTGTTTAGCGAAGAAGTTAGTGTAGGTGAAGGAGAGAACGATTTAAGAATTGTACCGAATCTCTCTTTAGGGGCTTATTTTCTAAATGTGAATGTCAATAATAATAACTCCGTTTTTAGAGTTATTAAAAATTAATCTTGATGTCACTTAAATCTTAAAAATGATGAAAAAAATAGTAAACATACTAGTCGCAATGCTACTTTTCACAACAGTAGTTAAAGCACAAGAGCCGAATTGGGCGGTAGATGAAAACAATTTTGAATACACAATGTCATTTGTGATGTTTGTAAATATTGACGGAACAACCTTGTCCAGTGAAAATGATAAGGTTGGAGCTTTTGTAAACAATGAACTAAGAGGGGTGTCAAATTTAATTTTTGCACCAAGTAATGGAAGATATTACGCCTATTTAACCGTTTTTTCAAATACGAACGATGAGGTTGTCAGCTTTAAAGTTTATGACTCTAGCGCTGACCAAGTTGTCGATATCTCAGAAACTACAAATTTTGAAATAAATGCCCATCAAGGAGATTTGTTTCAAGCGTATAGTATTGCGAGTCCGGCTTTAAATAATGAAGCAGATCTATTAGATTTTGGATTGGAAGGCACAACGGTGAATTCTGTTGTTTTTAACGACCAACAAATTGTGCTTTATGTTAATAATGGCGTTGATTTATCAGCACTCAACGCCACATTTCAATCAAGTGAAGGGGCGCAATTATTTGTTGATTCTACACTTGAAACATCTGGAAGCAATAGTTTAGATTTTACCAATCCTATTATTTGTGCGGTGCGGTCAGAGGATGAATCTCAGGTTAAAAACTGGGTCGTTTCTGTTCAGAATAGTGCAATATCTGGCGGTGATTTAATTTATTATAAAAAAGATGCCGTCTGTTATCAAGGTGGGGAGATAAAAGTAGAGTATAATACTCCGGGAGTTGAAGTTCAATTGCTAGCAAGCGAAAGCGTTATTGCAACACAGACCATTGTGAATGGTAAAGCCATTTTTACCAATTTAGAGGTCGGTAGTTACGTGGTTAGAACTGAGGCTGTCGAGAAAGAAATAGTGATTAATTTAAAAGAATAATTATGAAATCAAAATTTTTATATTTAGTAGTATTTAGCTTTTTTATGATGGCTACAAGTTGTTCCACAGAGAATGAAAGTATTGGTGGTGATGTTAGTCCTGACGACGAAACTCTAAGTCTTCAACCAATTTCTATAGAATTTGTAAATGAAAATGGAACAACGATTTCATCAGATTGTTTAGATAGCAATGAAAACTATGCCATTCGGATAGAAACAGAGCGGACAGGTTCTGGTGCAATTACGGCAACTCAAATTCAATACACCTTAAACGGGATTTTGTACAGCATGACTTTTAATCAGATAGGCACGCTAAGCCAACCGGTGATATTAGTCGATGGTCAAAATATTGCTCAGTTGGTCACAACAGGTGTTTTAGATGAAATTAGATTTGTAGTGCAAGATGATTTTGAATTAGTCCTCTAAGTTATAAGCGTATTAAAAAAGAATAATTCAAAAAATATTTAAACCCAAAAAATGCCTTGATTTCTCAAGGCGTTTTTTATTTTACGATTTAAGTATTATAGAACGTCAGTTCGAGTGAGTTTTGATAAAAAATCGTATCGAGAACTCATAAACAAAACACCTGCTCTCGATACAAATTCTAAGCTTAAAAAGTTTACTATTCACTATAACTGACGTCGTTTTGTTTGTACATCTTATACCTACAACTCTAATGGAGCAAACGTGATAAAATGGTGCCTCAAATTGTAGATTATGTCATGGTAAATCCTAAATGGAAAGTGTCATTGCAAACACACAAGTATTTGAATATCCCATAAATTCTAAGTTATTTAGTTATTATTATATTTGTTGAACCCTTAATAATAACAAATGATACGCGATTTCTATAAAGAACGATGGGAGACCGTTGTCTTTGATGATTCTATTGACCCTAATGAGAAGTATAGTTTATCTTCCTACGGACGTATAATTAGAATAAAAGATGAAGAAGAATCTCTTTTTGAACCTTATAACATGAATGGCTACCCGTATTTTAGAGTGAAAAAGGTAGAAAAAGGAAAATTCAAAACATTTTACTTACACAAAATTTTAGCCCAACATTTTTTAAAACCTAATGATGGTGAATTTGTGATTCATTTAGATTATAATAAATTAAATAATCATATTGATAATCTTAAATGGGCAACTCGGAAGGAGAAAGAAATGCATCAATTTAGTAATCCAAGTTACAAAAGACCTGAGAAATTTACATCAGCAAAACTCTCAGAAAATGATGTGCGACGTTTAAAAAAGATTTTAAATGATCCAAATCGCAGAACAAGATTGAAGATAATTGCGAGACGTTTTGGTGTTACAACAATGCAGTTGAGACGAATTAAAACAGGTGAAAATTGGGCACATGTAAAAGCATTATAGATACTTAACAGTAGTACCTAGTATTTTGTAATTAAAAAAACTAATAAAAAAACGCCTTGATTTTCCAAGGCGTTTTTGTTATTCTAAAGTTAGATTTATTTTGTAAAAGGAACAGCCACTCTAACAGTTCCCCATCCCATATGCATATGTGCTCCGTCATCCGATTTTTCAAAAGTAATAGAAAACGCTTCTAAAGAATCTGCACCTTCAGTTGCAGGCACAGTAAGTCTTGCTACTTCATTAGATTCTTTGTAACCGCTTGTTGCCCAATTATCAACATCAGAACTTATGATAATGGTCCATTCTTTCTCTCCAGGAATTGTAAATAAAGAGTAAGCACCAGTCTTAATTGT
>RCND010005610.1_pt1 | contig 12177 bp, 11 predicted proteins | sample 2041351 | NCBI WGS metagenome assembly RCND01 (sample SAMN09708230, study PRJNA481090) | Marine sediment metagenome, whole genome shotgun sequencing project. | biome: marine sediment; feature: ocean; material: sediment; isolation source: Sewage treatment plant 12B marine sediment (STP12B) ...
ACAGAAAGGTTGAGTTTAACACTTATCTCAAGCAGGTTCAGGTTAAATTTAGAACGGACTTTGTGTGAAAGGTTTTCAAATGTGTTTTCCTTGTAACCCTCTTTAAGCAGGCCAAGGATAAATGGGCTATCCTTCACCCCCAATTTATCGATTAACTCCTGTAATTTGGAAGTTATGGGTACGGTTATGGGTCTGATATTACTCTTCCTTGTTGACTCGGTTTTCTTGCGAGAGAAAATAAGATATCCCCCCTCTATATTATCCCATCTCATCCGTAAAAGGTCTGCAAAGTTGATTCCATTGGCCCGATAAAGGAACAACCATATATTTCGGGCGTATTCCTGTTCTTTGTTATCGAATTCTTTGAAGTCAATGACTTGCTGGATCTCAGAGTTGGTCATCACCAATTTTCGGCCGTAGAAACTCTTGATACTATATCCACCCCTCCCAAACGGGTATTCGTACGATTTAGGGATAGTTTTCTTCTCGTGGGTGAAATAGTTGATGATCCGTCTCAAGTTCCGAAATATCCCATTTATGGTACTCTGGGAGAGTCCCTCCTCCTTGGCAGACAGTTCGCAATGTTTGAGCAATTCCGGGGTGATGTCATTGATGGTTAACCCGGGTTGAAAGGTTTCAAGTTTATTTATTGACATCCTGAAATGTTGTCGAGTCTTCAAGGTAATTCCTTCATAAGACTCGATGTAATAATCGAATAGGTCCTTTAGGATAAGAGTCTTAGGAATTTCCTTGTCCTGTGCATTAACCAACTCCCGGAATCGTTTAGGATTGTATGAACCCATCTCGGCGAAGATTCTTTCACATTTGGTCTTGAACTCATTAACTGATTCCCGGAACTCTATACTCTTTTCGTCCATCGCCTGCCGGACAAATACCTGTTCATATTGATTGATGGTGAGTTTCGAAATCGGGAGGTATTGAACATGACCTTTATGGCAGACTCTGACTGCAAGACTGTATTTATCATCCTTTAATTTCTTCCTTTTATCTATTAATACTTTAATTGTTGACATAGTTTTAATTTTTTGATATTGTTGGGATGTCTTCAACCTTCCTGCACCCGTTTGATATCCATTGGTCGATCTGGGTTCGGTCAAATATTGTCCTGGCACCGATCTTAATGAAAGGTATCTGATCCTTGCTCACCATCTGGTAGAGCAAGGATTTTGATATGTGTATGTACTGTGAGGTCATTTTGACATCCATGTATTCGTTATTTTTCATAGTCTTATTGCTAATTTAATGCTTTTAAAATGCTGTATATCTGCTTATTAGTGATATTTCTATATTTTTGATGTATATCTTGTCTTATTTTTCTGAAGATCCTTCAAGGTGAGTTGTGATAAATCCAGGTCGGGTTCCTTTTCAATCAATGACCATATTCTATCACAAACATTTTTATACAACTCAAAATCAGTTTCATCAAACTCATTTTGAACAGAAATTTCACCTTGATATAGTATTTCCATTAGTGACTTTCTTGTTATTAACCTTAAAGCTTCCAGGTGTACTCTAAATCGGAAATCAGCGAGGATGTTATAATTGATATCTGCTTTCCCGGACGTTATTGAAGTTGAGTGTCCTTTTATGTTTTCCCATTTCTTCTTGCTCAATCTGAATTGAGGCATATTGTTTTTGACACCACCAGCAAAGATCTTGTACATTAATTCACTCACATTTTCTTTTTCAGGTAATCTGATGAATTCATCCTCTTGGCCATAATAACTTACTTGCAATGCGTTTAAAGCCCATGACACATCAGCTGGTAATGCCAGTTTCATTGCATTTTTATCTTCTATAAATTCTTTCTTTCCTTTACTATTTTTTTTACTCCGATCATTCTTTGAAGCACGAAAGATTGGCCCAGTGTAATAGCTATCTGGGTTTATACATAACTCAAAACCCTCCATTATTAGATTCTCCCCCTTAAATTCAAGATTATGTAAGAGGACTAAGCAGAAACCAATATTTAATATCAATTCTTTGTAGTTTTCTTGGTTTTCAATATTGAATAAAAACTCTCCCATTATTTCATACAATTCTTCAGCAGCCGAAGAAAATGTAGAATTCTCCGACCCAAAGATTTTCATATATTCAGTTTCAATGAATTCCTTTTTTTCATCAGTGCAGGGGAATGTCTTAATGTATTTATTGAGTTTTTGGGGGAGACTCTGCTGATCTACTATGTTAACATTGGTGCGAAATCCTTTTTCCGGGTTATCAGGAAAGTCAACGGATAACTCCATGTATTCCTCATCCACTTTTTCATGATATTCTTTCGCCTCTGGATGTAAAATCAAAAAATCTGCTTGGTCTTCAAACGGGATTTCCATGAATGATTTCATATTCAATTTCGCACGATATTCCCCCTCCATCTTTTGAAATCCACTTTTGTTGAGATTGTATTCGATAATGGGCAAATGTTTCTTCATTTTCCCCTTGGAGTCAAAAAGATCATCATCATAAGGTTGCATATAGATTTCCTCTATGCCATGTTGGATCAGAAATTGTATCAGTGCGACCTCAAATACTCCCATAAATGCTCTGCCGTAATTATTCACTGCCCGTGAAAATTCAATCCCCCCACGATATGGAATGATTGTGACCTCAAATTTTTCAGTTTCAAATTTTAGAGCAGGTGATTCAATAAGTGAAAGTTTTCCTCTCTTAACAGAGTAATTAATGTTGCGTGATACATAGCGCCAATCCTTCTCGACAAGTAGAGGTCTAATTCTTTCGAAGGCGTCGTTTAATGGTCTTTCGTCAACCGTATCTGCATGATTTATAAGATCTTCTACCTTAATACGTGATTTTTGAGGGTAGTCCCTCATTAGTTCTTTAATAATTTTCTTATGTTTTTTCATTATTTAAAAATTTAATTTGAATATGTTTTCTTGATTAAAAATCTTCGTTATCGCACCATCAGCTGTCGTCAATCTTACAGCTGGTAAAATGAGAGGGTATATAGTGGTGATGCTATTTCCTTGCAGGCTTTCAAATTCATTCTTCAAGCCACAAAGCTGATCATCCACCATTGGAATTCTTGGCTGAACTCTGCTTTCTTCTTTTCGTAGTTCTCACCAAGAAATTCGTCCTGCCTATTATCCATCATCATTAAGAGTAAGTCAAAATGATTGTAGATTATGGCACTGGTTTTATGGACGCCAATGATTGCATCATCATACTCCTCATCGAAAAAATGGGAGTTAACAAATAGCTGGCGCAGATCTGCACCCTTGAGTTTAGTCAGCACTTGGTCTGACTCTCTACCTTTTTCTTTTCGCATAACTGATATTTCTATAATTTGATTTTGATTTTGCCCGGCACATAACGCCCCTGAATTTTGGTTTATGTCCAGGACAAAAAATTAGTTTACACTGCTTAACATGGTTTTTACATATAGCATTTCCTGCTTATGAATCTGATATGCTATGTTTTGTCTTTCTGTGAGCGCAATACGGTAACTTTCACCGGATTTCTCATCGGAAATAACATAAATGCCATTAAAGCAATAGAGATTGACAGCATAGCCCGAACCATTAACTCTCTTGGTTAGTAAATGCTGCGTGTTTGGATGTCTTTTTAGGACCTTAATCAGGTTGTTGTCATCGACATTACCTAATTCATTTTTGATTTGGATCATTAATTCTACCATAGTTTCTAATTTATATTAATAATAATAACGCCGTGTATATTTGGTTTATGTCATAATGAAAAAAATTACTTCATTCCATATTCATCTTTAAATTTCTTCTGCAACTCATCAAATAAAAACAAATCGTAAAAAGTATCTTCTTTTATCCTTTTTACCTCTACTGCCGTTTTCATTCCTTCTCGCTCGATGACCATATCATATTTGTTCCCCTGGGGTGATCTGTATTGTCTGTGCACCGCAAAACCCCTGTTGTGAAATAAATCCGCTACCTCCTTTTCAACTTGACTATAGCGGTCTCCAATAAGGCGCATAACCATTCTTTTTTTACTGCCATCCGTATCAATCCAATAAGCCCTTAGGAATTTGTATTGCTTCTCTGATCCATCAAGCCTCTTCTGTTTCTGCATAACAATTCTATTAGAGTGTTTTGGTTCAATATTTAGCAGCAGGGCTCTGCGCTCGCACTTAATCATAAGATCAGATATGTAATTAAAACTCTCAAAAGGGCTCCTATCTATGGTGTCTGCCTTTTGATAAGCATCAAGCAGATTAAGAATATCCTTCCAAAACTCGCTATAATGAAACTGCCATTCCTTATTAAACACATCATATTCAGGTTTTAAGACTTCATTGAACTTCTTCTTATCATCTAATATTTCGGGTCCATATTGTTCTACCAGTTGGAGCGGCAAAACCCTTAAAGGACTATTGAACCCATACTCCGTGCGGAGTAGCTTATTAATACAAGCCACAACCGGGTCATTTGTACGAGCATTTTTCTTTAGCTCCTCTATTCTTGTTAGTACTTTATCTCTATTCTCCATAGTCGTAAACATGATATTCGAATACAAAGGTACAAAACAATATCTGTAACATCCAAATATATTTGGCGTTATTTCGCTCTTAATTATTTGGTTTATGTCTGTCTGTTTTGATTACATTCTTGTAATATATTCATTATCTTCCACTTACGCATAAGCAGTTGGACTAAAAATAATTTTCGACTGGTTAAAGCTTTTCTTATTGAGGTGGACAGGTAGACAGGATAAAAGTCCATTTATAACAGAAATTGAAAAAGTGTAAGTGTAAAATCAGTGTACTGAATTTACCCTACATAGTTTTTTAGAGTTTGCAAAACTATGGTCTCATCCTGTCACCTTGTCCACCCCCTTGATTATTAAAAAAATTTAGTTTATAATTTACCACAGACCTCCACATACGGTGTCTTTTGGTGGTTTTTGAGATATTTATTAATAGACACCACCGGATTTCAAATCCATAAGCAAGAGTAAAAAGAATAAAATGTGATGAAAGAAATTACAAAAACTAAAAATGTAAAAATGAACCTGACAATTCCACCCGAGTTTTATATGGTATTGCAGCAAAAAGCCCAGGAGGATTATGTTCGTGTCGCAACATGGACTAAGCAGTTCCTGATGAAGAGCCTTGATGAAGGTGATAAGAGCGAAGAAAAATGTTTAACCAACGATGGAACAGCCATGGGAAACTAATCAAACAGAAATAGATACTCTTGAATTTGGTTTATCTATTATCAAAGTAAAAGCAAATAAGATACCTTTTGGGTCCTGGGCCGAGTACCAAACCAAGATCTCTCCGATCTCAGAATGGCACTCACACTATCTAAACCAAGGCACCGTAGGAATAATCACAGGGAAAGTTAGCGGGAATCTTGAAATCATCGACGTTGATGTAAAGAATGACCCCACGGGTACCATAATGGACGAACTAATAGAGTTGATACCTGAGTCACTCTACAACAGGTTAATCGTCCAGACCACTCCAAACAAAGGATTCCATTTAATATATCAATGCCCCGGTACTGTAATAGAAGGGAAAAGGGAACCAAAAACTGGCGCTTCATTCCGACAAGGCAGTAATTCTTGAAACCCGGGGCGAAAGTGGATATTTTTGTACAAGTAAGCCAAATAATACAATCCTTCAGGGAACACTAAACCTTGAAACATTTGACCTTGACATCCCGGAGATAACTAAAGAAGAACGAGAGTTCCTTTTAGATACAGCCAGAAGCCTGACCCGATATTTCCCAAGTCAATCTGAAAACTCATCAAAGAACAAGTCGGCTGGTTCCTACAAAGAACCTGCGATTAATGACTTCAATAATAAATATCCAATCATTGAATTATTTGAGAAGCATGGGTGGTCGGTTGTGAACGAAGATGATGAGAAATATTACCTGCTAAGATCCGGGTCTTCAGCAGCCCATTCCGGATACTATTTTAGGGATACAAATACCTTTTTCTGTTTTTCCACATCAACAGGATTCAAGCCTGAAAAACCATATAACAACTTCCAAATCTTGCAGATTTTTGAGGGAGAGAACGACTATAATAAAACTCTGAGGCTCCTGCCAGATTTTGGTTTCTCCATCAGCCAGAAGAAAGAAAAGGTGTCATTGGATGATATTACTTCTTTTTTTAATGATAAGGGGGTAAGATATGATTCATTCATACAGGATCTTACCTTAAATGGAAAGATCATCGAAGAGATCGATTACAACACGCTTTACATCGACATGAAAGAATACTTTAATCAAGCAATACCAAGAACCCGATTTGAAGAAGTAATCAAATCCCTATATATCACACAAGTAAACCCAGTAATAGAATTCATTAAGGATAACGAGGATCGAAATCCCAATGGTTCATTCGAAAAGTGGTTAGACTGTATTTCCCTCAAAAACAAGAACATTGATAGAGCTGTCGTTCTGCGTTTTCTAAAAAAGTGGTATGTCGGTTTGATCGCTCAAGCTCTGGAAGGGGAATATCCCAATGAGTTTTTCCTTTGTCTACTGTCAACAGAACAGGGAATAGGAAAAACTACATTCCTTAGAAATTATACCCTGCCAGAGGAGTTAAAAAAGTACCGGGCAGAACATTCACTAAGCTTCGACGACGATTTCAAAGTCATAATGGGTCAGACCTTGCTGGTAATTGATGATGAGATGGATGGTAGAACGTATGAAGCGGAAAAAACCTTCAAGAGTGTCATGAGCCAAAAAGAACTAACATCTCGCCGGAAATACGACCGCAGAATTAGTACAATAAAGCGTAGATGCTCATTTGCAGGCAGCGGAAACAACCTAAAGGTAATACGGGAACAACAGAACCGGAGGATCATTCCAATAGAAATCGAAAGACTGGATTTTGAAAAGATGGAACAGATGGATTATAGAGATTTATTCATGGAAGCATACCAATTATATAAAAGTGGATTCAAGTACTCCTATCAGTTTGAAGATAAAAACCCTCTTAACCATCTATACGAAGACTATGTACAAAAGACCGATGTTGATATGGTCCTTGACGAACAAGTCTTACTGCCTGGGTCAGAAGAGGACATTCATCATATTTCAGTCCTCGATTTGGTAACTATTCTGGGGAATTTATATCCTCAGTTTAACAAACGAATAAATGTGATCAATCTTGGTAAGCTGCTTAATAATAGAGGGTACAATTCAATAAGGAAAGGAAAAAACAAGACGACATATTACGAAATCAGTAAGGCCAGCAAGATCGTGAATCTTATTAAGGTAGTTGAAAACGGAAGTGAATATTTGGGGTAGAAAGTGGGTACAATTGGGTCACTTTTTATCGTAAAGTCTGGCTATAGGTTCAACATGGCATCAAAACTGTTGCATCTCAAAAATTCCCTTGTAACTACCATATTAGCTCATTTTTATTCTAAGTAGATTCTTAAAAACTGGGCATGGACCAACTCCGAGAAACTGACCTTTGTGTCAAATTAATATTGTTTTTTCCTGAACTGAGATTTTGTAGCACAAAAGAATATTTATAGATATGAAAAGGAAGAAAACTAAACACCTGTCCATTCGTCTGACCAATCAACAGTATCAGCGGCTAATTGAAGTACTAAGACAGGAAAGAATCACCAAATCAGAACTGGTCAGACTGGCCCTGACCGATTACATAGAGAAAGATTAACAAATGGATGACAACATTCATAACACCAACGCAGAACCGGAATATTTGACCCGCAATAGAATAAAATTCGAAGATTACTTCAACAAACAAGGATATAGTCAGCCCTGAGAAGATTGAGTTCGCCAGACACTATATAAAGGATAAAATGGGGTATGACCTTAATGAAGATTCGTTGATTGATTTCTCCGCCATCGGGATTAAATTGTTCGGAAGCATGTTGGTGGATATTGTTGTGGAATATGAAAATTTCAATGAGACGAGGATGGATGAATAAAATATCTCGTCACCGGAGAATCATAAGTTAATCTGCACACTTACCTTATACTTTGTAACAAAGTCGGAGTTGGTCAATTTCCTTTAATACTTGGTCCATAACGCCTTAACTCAATATTAATATAATAAGCTGGAAATCAGCTTATATTTCTATTAAAAAGTGCTGTAAGTATAAGTTTTTCGCCGTAATATTGGCCCCCACAAAATCAGAAAATTATGAGTTTAAAGGGCCAAAAAACAACAACCTCAAGCTTGAATTGGGACGACTTCAAATCACTTATCGGAAAACTTGAACGAGACAAGGAATACAAATTCTGTTTATTGATCACAATCGGGGTCTTCACCGGTCTTCGAATATCAGACCTCCTTAAACTCAGATTTAGTCAATTTGAATCAGAAATCCTGACAATTCAGGAGCAGAAGACAAAGAAAACACGGAGGATTAAGATCAATCCCGACCTGAGGGTTATTGTCGAACGAATTAAAAAAAGAATTGTAATAATCGACACCGACCAATATATTTTCCTCAATCGTTATAGAACCAAACCTATTGATCAATCTTATGTGAATGTCAAATTGAAGGAAATTTTCAAACGATATGATGTTGACATAGATGGAAACATAAGTTCTCACTTGTTTAGGAAGACCCTTGGAAACCGTGTTTTAAGGTTAAATAACTACTCCGGCGAGTCAGTGATATTATTGATGGAACTGTTCGGACATAGCTCACCAGCAATAACGAAACGGTACTTAGGACTTCGAGAGCGAGAGATTCATGATGTGTATGACAGCTTGCGTTTATAGTTTAAAGATTGATTTATGAAAACAGAATTTGAAAGTAAGTTGAAGGAGAAAGGATATTCATACAATTTGAATCCTGACGAATATTACACTATTAGTCCAATCAACCGGATAGAGCTCCCCCTCAAGGTTCAGTTGGTGGTATCAAAACCAATAAACGAAATCATCCACGGGAGTCAGAACAAGATTGAGACCGACGCCATCGGATATTTTCGTTTCAAAATAGCTACAGGAGAGAAGCCTGATATAATCATCTTTGTATTTGAACATTTAAGAAACGGCGGCTCGGTGTATATGATAATCCCAGCAGAAACTCTAAGAGAAAGATTAGAGAAAAACATTATCAGATCAAGGGTTAATGATTACTTTGAACTCAGATTATGGCTGATGGACGATCAACTTTATGATACAACCAATTTTGGTCTTGAGGCGGAATGGTATTATCTCAGCAATGGGAAGGGCGGGAGAATGATTGAACCAACTATCTGGAATTACACAAGCTTTTTGAATAACTGGGTTCTGGGATCCCCTGGATAAATCAATCTGCACGTTGAGTCGGTGTCGGCTCTGACCTAACCCTCTCAAATCCTTGATAATATAATATTTTGTGGTTGAGAATCTCTCGGATCTTCTCCCGGGATGGGTTATAAAATCTATCTGCACAAAGGCGTGTGCAGTTTGACATCATACCCCCGTCGACCCGGGTATTTCCCGGATGAGATCCGGAGCAGCCGTTCCGTGCCCCCATATATGAAGAACCTGAGACCTTCAAAGGGGGGGTCAATAGTCTATGTGAAAAATTTATTTTTTTGCAGAAAAATTAGAACATCTACTTAATTGTCAAAACTGGAAAAAAAATTATTCCCATCTTTTCTCAAAATCCAGTACCTCTTCTAAAAACCATTTTACCTTGATCGGAGAGGGAATTCATGCCAATCAGCTTTGATTAGAGTTCATTCCAACCCCTCTTCATACATGAACTTCACAACCCCATTATTTAATTCCCTATTGTGAAAAAGGAATAATTCAACACTTTCATTTAGTATATCAAATTCTTTAGCTTAATTTTAAATTGTAATGCCTGACATCAATTTCAATACAACCATATATGTTGACAGTTATGATCGTTCTGAATTCATTAGACGATTAGATGTTGCTTCAAACACGCTGTACACTAAAGTCAGCGCTATACCTTTTGGTAGTGAATTAGATCCGGAAGACTGTCTTCTTAATCGATTATTGGGCTCAAGGACCATCGAGAAAGTCAGAGATATTGGTAATGGAATAACTCTGTACAGATTATCCCATCTTATAAAAGGTCGTTTGGGAGATAAACTAATCACAGGTCAGTTTTTCATATATAAAGCCGAGGCATTTGAAAATGTATTTATGGCAGTTACTTTAGAAGATGGTGATTTTTTCCAACGTGAACTAAAACCCGCTTTAAACTATCTCTACCCAGAATTCCTGTTGCCATTTATTAAGAGTAATTCACTTAAGCAATTAATGCTTAATTTTTCCAGGTCGAATGAATTATCGGAGATTATAATAAAACGAGCTTCTCAAAGACTCAGGTTCCAAGATGATAAATCAATGTCTGCTGTTACCTGGCCAAATATGAATCTTGAGGACGCATTTTCGTTCATTCACGAGAATAATGGTTGGTTTAAATCTCTACAATTTGAAGGATTACGGCAAGAAAGCATACTAGCAGAAATTTCAATTGATAGGCATGCCAGAATAAGAACCGATAGACAATTCGAATTAGTATATCTTGGTTTTATTGAACCAGCTTTTGAAATTCTTAGTCAGAACTATTCATTATTTGGGAATAGATCTCGAAGGCAAATAGTAGATCTGAAACCCAAGCCCTTAGCAATTGACTTCAGCTCAGATATATTTGAGGATATTGAAACAAACGGAACCTTTATTGATGCATTAAGCACCCTTGATAAGGCCTCTGTTTCTGTTTTGCATGGCAATCCATATGTACAAATGTCAGTGGTGGACTACATTGATGGAAGCAATCTTGATGTGTGGGTGCTCAGTAATAATCAAATAATAATTGTTCCCCAAATGAAAGGGACGACTGCTGGGATAAAAAGACTAGTGAATCATATCTTCGACACTTTCGCAGAAGGTGAAGTTAATAACTACGAGGTTACAACATGAGTCAAGCGGTTAAATCAATACAGGAAAAGATCGACAATTATAGCCAAACAATAATTGCTATTGTTGGTTTCATGAACTTTTATCGTTATGATTCAAAGAAAGAACCAATTAAATTATTCCAAGGCAGAAGATTAGTGCCATCAACATCTGATGGGGATGAATATGTTACACCAGATATAGGGATATTGTTACCTGGGAATTCTGGAGTACTGGGTGAAGTAAAGCATACTTTCCCAAGAAATACAGAACATTGGCAAAACATTTTCGATCAGTTATTGAAATATGATGACAATCTCCGAGAATGGCCAAATGAAGATGGTACAGTAACTAAACAAGATGTTGTACTCCTAACTCATCAATCAAGAGCAAGGGCAGTAAAGAATTATTATAGAACAAAACAAGCAAAAGGTGAGATTGAATTTACGAATCAATTTAGTATTGTTGAATACAATCGTACAACTGAAAGACAAGAATTTTTCTTTTTTAGAATTGAAGAAGGGCAATTGGATGATGAAACTGTGAATCATAAACTTCAAGATGGCGTCCAAGTACCTATGTCTGTGTTTTTAATAAACTACGCAACAATAAAGCTTTATGATGATAAACCTGAGCTCCCATATCTAATGCATCTCATTTGGACTAATGTCGTTCTTGATCGAGCATCTGAAGATGAAAGATATAGTCGACTAGCAAAAAATCGGAAATTGGATGTTCAGTTTAATATTGATGAGATAATCGAGGTTCTGCGAACTAGTTTTTCATTTATGTCACTAAATACAGAAAACTCAGATCGACAACCCCAAATTCCCAAAACAGCCTGGGTTAAAGAGGCATGCTATAAATTTGTTGAATGGAATGAAGCGAAATGGGGAGATGACCAAAGAACTATTATCATTTTTCATTGTCATAAAAAGTATTCAGACATATTGAAATACTTCATTGAGAAATATGTTGGTGAAGGAGACTCAGATCAACCTACTTTATTTGATTTGGAGGATACAGCTAATTAGAATTTAATTATTCTTGTGAAACCGCATTAAACGCCAGTCTTTTTCTATCTGGATTGCTTAGTAAGCACCATTATAATAAACACTTATCTCTCCAACAGTTCCACCCAAATCCTGGCAACAAACTGGCACCAAAGAAAAAACCACCTACAAAATAAATTGTAAGTGGTTGATCTTTAAGTGGGCCCAGATGGGCTCGAACCATCGACCCCCTGATTATGAGTAAGCAATTGAGATTTCCAACAATTATGCAACTTTATTTACT
>RCND010001763.1_pt1 | contig 12176 bp, 7 predicted proteins | sample 2041351 | NCBI WGS metagenome assembly RCND01 (sample SAMN09708230, study PRJNA481090) | Marine sediment metagenome, whole genome shotgun sequencing project. | biome: marine sediment; feature: ocean; material: sediment; isolation source: Sewage treatment plant 12B marine sediment (STP12B) ...
TCCTTAAAATAATAAATTTTATTCTTAGAAAGATTGAAGCAAATTAAACATTTTTGAGCGAAGTAAACTCGATTGCCGTACTTTTGTTATTTATTTTTATGATTACTTCAAAAACACCCAAAGAAAATCTAGTGAAGAAGCGTATAGTTATTTTTGCTTCGGGCAGCGGTACCAATACTCAAAACTTAATTCAATACTTTCAACAAAGTAAACTTGCTGAGGTTGTTCTAGTGCTCTCAAACAAGAAGGATGCCAAAGTCTTAGATCGATGCAGATCACTGCTTGTCAATTCTAAACACTTCACAAAGGAAGAGTTGTTTTCTTCGGAAGGGGTCCTTAGGCTGCTAAAGGAAGCTCAAGCCGATCTTATTGTACTTGCGGGTTTTCTATTAAAATTTCCAGCTACTATTCTTACAGAATATCCAAACCAGGTGATTAATTTGCATCCGGCATTACTTCCCAAGTATGGAGGTAAAGGCATGTATGGACATTATGTACACGAAGCTGTGGTTGCAAATAAAGAAGAAGAAACGGGTATTACCATCCATTATGTGAATGAAAATTATGATGAAGGTGCTATTATTTTTCAGAAAAGCGTGAAACTTTCAGAAGAAGATACTCCTGAAACTGTTGCACATAAGATCCATAAATTGGAGTATAAATATTTTCCTAAGGTGATTGAGGAATTATTTCTTTCAGAAATAAAAAAAGAAAAATAAATAGCTTCTGTGGGTTAATCACTATATAAGTATTAAGAGATACCCGCCTTTGTCGACACTATATGGCTAAAAAAGAAAAATTTTACGTTGTTTGGTTTGGAAATCCAGCCGGTATTTTTGGAAGTTGGAAGGAATGCAAACGTTCTATCGACGGTGTTAAAGGAGCCCAATACAAATCATTTCTCACCTTTGCAGAAGCCAAAACTGCCTACAATAAAGAATTCAACGATTATAAAGGTAAAAACACAAAGAAAAAAACACTTTCCTCTACTGAACTTGCTAAAATTGGAGTCCCTAATTTATACTCTATTGCGGTAGACGCTGCTTCCAGTGGGAATCCAGGTATTATGGAATATCGAGGCGTAGATACACAAACGCACAAACAGTTATTTCATCAAGGCCCTTTTCAACAAGGTACAAATAATGTGGGTGAATTTCTTGCACTCGTACACGGATTAGCTTTTCTTAAAAAACAAAAAAGCGATAGGATTCTCTATACAGATTCTCGGATCGCCATGGGGTGGGTAAAGAAAAAAAAATGCAATACTAAACTTAAGAAAAGTGCTAAAAATAAAGCTCTTTTTGAACTAACTCTACGTGCCGAGAATTGGTTAAAAAACAATCCGTATGCTACAAAAGTTGTAAAGTGGGAGACGAAAGCATGGGGAGAGATCCCCGCCGATTTTGGTAGGAAATAAAACGCCTTCCATATCTGGAAGCCCTTAACCTAATAATATTTTCATTTCAAATATGCATAAAATTAAGCTGGGTAAAATTGGCAAACACCCCTTTTAAAGCATCACTTCCCCACAGTTTTTCGTTTTGGGATTCAATACTTCGAAGAGCTTCAAAAATCTAGTAATAGCTCTTTAATTCTGACATAATTATATACCCTAACAAGTTTTAAGAGCCGAATAATTATCTGATTAATTGATGGCGATTTTATTAAATTTAGAAAATAGCGACGATATATCTGTAGGAATTATAAGCTAATTTTTATAGTGATTAGCTCCCAAATTTCGTGTAGAAATAACTAACAAAAAACGTATCTTTGCACCTTCCATCACCGAAGCCAAAAAAGTAGCGGTGAACTTAATTTTTAAAGCTTATAAATGAGCAAACTTGTTATCGTTGGTACTGTCGCTTTTGACGCTATTGAAACTCCTTTTGGAAAAACGGATAAAATTCTTGGTGGAGCAGCTACATATATAGGCTTATCTGCCTCAAATTTTAATGTAGATTCGGCCATAGTATCAATAGTTGGTGGAGATTTTCCGAAGGAATACATTTCTATGTTAGAAAGCAAGGGAATGAATGTAGAGGGATTAGAAACTGTAGAAAATGGCAAAACATTTTTCTGGAGCGGAAAATATCACAACGACATGAATTCTCGCGACACCTTGATAACAGAGCTCAATGTTTTAGCCGATTTCGATCCAGTCGTTCCAGGCGCATATAAAGATGCAGAAGTTGTGATGTTAGGTAATTTGCACCCTTTAGTGCAAATGGACGTTATCAATCAGATGCATAATCCGAAGCTTGTTGTATTAGACACTATGAATTTTTGGATGGATTGTGCCTTAACTGAACTATTGCAAGTTGTAGCAAAAGCAGATGTTATAACCATTAATGACGAAGAGGCTAGACAGCTAAGTGGTGAATATTCCTTAGTCGTTGCCGCTCAAAAAATCATGGAAATGGGCCCTAAATTTGTTGTGATTAAAAAAGGAGAACACGGAGCCTTACTATTTCATGAAGATAACATCTTTTCTGCCCCAGCCTTACCATTAGCTGAGGTGTTTGATCCAACCGGTGCGGGTGATACTTTTGCTGGTGGATTTACAGGATATTTAGCCAAGACTGGAGATTTTAGTTATGAGAACATGAAAACGGCCATTATATATGGATCGGCCTTAGCTTCTTTTTGTGTAGAAAAATTTGGAACTGAAAGAATGCTTCAGCTTTCAAAAAAAGAAATTCATCAACGTTTAGAACAATTTAAGAGTTTGACTCAATTTGATATTCAATTAACATAAATAGGCGCCCGATTGGGCGTTTTTTGTTTACTTATTTTTAAGAAATTATGAGCGATGCTTTAAAACACGAATGCGGTATTGCACTTGTACGATTACTAAAACCTTTGGAATACTACAAAGAAAAATATGGTACGGCATTCTATGGAGTAAATAAAATGTATTTAATGATGGAGAAGCAGCACAACCGAGGACAAGATGGCGCTGGTTTTGCAAGTATTAAATTGGACGTGAATCCTGGTGAACGATACATTAGTCGGGTTCGATCGAATGCAACCCAACCCATACAAGATATTTTCGCTCAAATTAATGCTCGAGCGAATTCTGAGTTTGAAGCGGATCCAGAACTTAAAAATGATGTTGCTGCTCAGAAAAAGAAAATTCCATATTTAGGAGAATTATTTTTAGGCCATGTACGCTATGGAACTTTTGGCGGAAATAGCGTGGAGCACGTTCATCCATTTCTTCGACAAAATAACTGGATGCATCGGAACCTTATTATTGCCGGAAATTTTAATATGACCAATACCACGGAGCTTTTTAATAATTTAACAAAGCTGGGAATGCATCCAAAAGAGAAAGCGGATACAGTAACCGTTATGGAGAAGATAGGACATTTCTTGGATGACGAAGTGAGTAAATTATATAAAAAAGCGAAAGCGAAGGGCTTATCTAAAATTGAGGCTTCACCGTTTATTGCAAGAAAACTTAACTTAGCTAAAGTTTTAAAAAGGGCTTCAAAAGATTGGGATGGGGGTTATGCAATGGCCGGTTTACTAGGTCATGGAGATGCCTTTGTTATGAGAGATCCAGCAGGAATTCGTCCTGCATATTTTTATCAGGACGACGAGGTTATTGTTGTTGCTTCAGAAAGACCTGTAATACAAACTGTTTTTAATGTTCCTTTTGAGTCAATAAACGAAATAGAACCTGGTACAGCTATTTTGATGAAAAAAGATGGAACCTTGACCGTTTCTAGAATTCTAGAAGCAACGGAGCGTAAATCTTGCTCTTTTGAACGAATCTATTTTTCTCGCGGAAGTGATGCCGAAATATACCAAGAACGTAAAGAACTAGGTAGATTAATAATGCCGGACGTTCTCAAGGCCATTGACTACGATACTAACAATTCAGTTTTTTCATTTATTCCAAATACAGCTGAAACTTCTTTCTACGGAATGCTTGATGCGGCTCAAAACGAGCTAAACAAGCAAAAAAATATTGCTATTTTCAAGGAAAAAGGAAATTTGACCGAGGAGCGCCTTGAACAAATACAAGCTTTTAAAATTAGAACAGAAAAAATAGCTATTAAGGATGTTAAGCTTCGTACTTTTATAACAGACGACAGCAGCAGAGATGATCTTGTTGCCCATGTTTACGATGTTACTTATGGTGTAGTACAACCAGATGACAACCTTGTAATTATAGACGATAGCATTGTAAGAGGAACTACCCTTAAGAAAAGTATTCTTAAAATGTTGGATCGCTTAAACCCAAAGCAAATTGTGGTTGTGTCATCTGCGCCTCAAATTAGATATCCTGATTGTTATGGTATTGACATGGCTCGTATGGAGAGTTTAATTGCATTTCAGGCTGCACTTGAGCTTCACAAAGATCAAGGTACTTCAGACATTGTAGAAAAGATCTATCAAAAATGTAAAAGGCAAGAAGATTTAATTGATACAGAAGTTGTCAATCATGTTAAGGAAATTTATTCTCCGTTTACACCCGAACAACTTTCAGATAAAATAGCTGAAATAATAAGCGATAATTCTATCAATGCCAAGGTCAAAATAATATTCCAAACAGTTGACAACCTACATAAAGCCTGCCCTAAGAACCTTGGTGATTGGTACTTTACTGGTAACTACCCAACTCCTGGAGGCAACCGCGTTGTAAACAAAGCATATATTAACTTTTATGAAGGTAACCCAGAGAGAGCCTATTAATTCGCTAAAAAAATAGTAAATAAGCCTTAAATAAATCCTTTTATCCGATATATTTCCCTTTTCATCTAAAAGTAGGAAAAATCTTATTTACATTAGGATATTTATATATCTTTGACACATACCATAGCATAAGTAGGTTAAGTTAATGGTAGATTTGGGACAAAAAAGGTAAACACTTGTTTACCTTTTTTATTTGCCAAAATTTAAGGGGTGGCGAGCTTCTAATACGCATCATCGAATTTAAATCATGAAGGGAGGCGCTTCACTTTCAACTAGCACTTGTTTAACTTTCTTTTAGCTTAAACAATACCGAGAACTCGAGTATCGTTATTAAGTATCCTCAGGACATTTAATTTTACAAGATAAAACCTTGTGGCGATAAGGTGGTAAGCTTCAATTAAATTTTACTTAATAATGTGAGCCGCTTTGCATTAACTTGCTTACTTTTTGTATAGTACAAAAGAATGATTTCCTTTGATAACTGCAATTTAACGAATATCTAAGCATTTTGTCTAAAAGATTATTTTATGAAATATAATATCCGTTATATTTGATCAATACCATAGCATAAGTAGGTTAAGTTCATGGTAGATTTGGGGCAAAAAAAGGTAGACACTCGTTTACCTTTTTTTATGCGTTTTTGTTAAATTTATCTGGGGTGGCGAGCTTCTTATTACTTCAATTATAATCAACCTTCTCTGCGAGCCGTTTCCATTTCACGTTCACTCGTTTACCTTTTTTTATGCGTTTTTGTTAAATTTATCTGGGGTGGCGAGCTTCTTATTACTTCAATTATAACCAACTTCCTCTGCGAGCCGTTTCCATTTCATGTTCACTCGTTTAGCTTTCCTTTAACCTTATAGGATGCCGCTATCGCGGGTATCTTCAATAAATGTCCACAGGAAATGAAATCAAATTTCACTTCAAGTCTTTTTCATGCTCTATTCACTTCTTTTTTTGTTAAACCATTTTAATCTAATTCATAAAAAAAGTGTTTCATCAAATTGACAAAACACTTTTTTATTTATAAAGTCCTGAACTATTATTTATTCCCCTGGTAACGCGCTGAAACTTCGTCCCAATTTATTATGTTGAAAAACGCTTCAACATAATCGGGACGACGATTTTGATAATTCAGATAGTACGCGTGCTCCCATACATCCAATCCTAAAATAGGAGCTCCTCCACAGCCAACTCCAGGCATTAAGGTGTTATCCTGATTTGGAGTCGAACAAACTTCAACCTTTCCCCCTTTATGAACACACAACCAAGCCCAGCCAGATCCAAACTGAGTTTTGGCCGCTCCTGAAAATTTTTCCTTGAAAGCATCAAAACTTCCAAATGCATTATCAATTGCGCTTGCCAAATCTCCACTAGGAACTCCTCCTCCATTTGGAGATAATATTTCCCAAAATAAACTGTGATTATAAAAACCCCCTCCGTTATTTCGAACGGCTTTATTGTTCATATCAAGGTTACTTAATATGTTTTCTATTGATTTCCCTTCCAAATCGGTTCCATCAATTGCTGCGTTCAAATTGTTGGTATACCCCTGGTGGTGTTTCCCGTGATGGATTTCCATTGTTCTACTATCAATATTTGGCTCAAGTGCATCGTGTGCATAATTTAATTGTGGTAATTTGAAAGACATATTGTGAGTTTTAAGATTATATAATTTATCACGTCAAAGTTAAGCATTATCCTTTTTTAAAACTGTTATAGAATTTATAAGATTTTTATAGCCGAATAGATATTTCCAATAATAACCAATCGGCTACTTACTTTTGATTATTTTAGTAAAAAAGTCATCTTGAAAGATAATACCCCATTTAAAATATACAATGCTTCTGCCGGAAGTGGGAAGACCTTTACGCTTGTCAAAGAATATATAAGCCGTATTTTAACATCTAAGAACGAAGCGTATTATCAACACTTACTCGCGATTACCTTCACAAATAAGGCCGTCGCCGAAATGAAGAAGCGCATATTAGAGAACTTGGTGTCATTTACAAGTTCTGAGGCTGCTAATGATCCGCCAGAAATGCTTGTCCAAATATCCAAAACTCTTGAACTATCTTTTGAGGAAATCCGACTGCAGTCAGTTAAAATTGTTAAGCACTTATTACACCACTATGCAAGCTTCAGTGTAGAAACAATTGATAGTTTCAATCATAGATTAATTAGAACTTTTGCAAGAGATTTAAGACTCACTGCTAATTTTGAAGTGAGCCTAGACACTCCAATTCTCTTGGCAGAAGCTGTGGATCAACTAATTCATAAAGCCGGCGAAGATCCAAAAATCACAAAAGTCTTACTAGACTATGCACTGGTAAAAACAGATGATGACAAATCTTGGGACATTTCAAAGGACATTGTTTCAGCATCAGGTATTCTATTTAAAGAGAATGAATCTACTCATGTTGTAAAACTTAAGAAAAAGACCCTTGATGATTTTGATCGTTTTAAAAAGCAACTACAAGATCGGAAGGAAGGAGTTTCAGAAAAAATTCACAAAATAACGGCAGACACTCTACAACTCATAGACGAAAGCGGATTAGAACATACCGATTTTACAAGAAGTTCATTTCCAAATTATCTTGTTAAGCTTGAGGGCGGTGATTTTAGCGTCAAGTTTATAAGTGTATGGCATTCAAACTTTGGCGAGAAGCCCCTTTATACAGGGGCTACATTAAAAAAATCTCCACATATTGCCAATACAATCGATGAATTAACATCAACCTTTGTTGAGAATTTTAAAGCGACTAAGGCGTTAATTTTTCAATTTCGCCTTTTTGAGTCTATCCTAAAAAGCATTAACCCGTTATCCGTAATTAATCTTGTACAAAGGGAAGTTGAAGCGATAAAAAGAGAAAAAAATATCCTGCCAATTTCCGAATTCAATGCTCTTATAAATAATGAAATTAAAAATCAACCCGTACCTTTCATTTATGAGCGCTTAGGTGAAAAATATAGGCACTTCTTTATAGATGAATTTCAAGACACTTCTCAATTGCAATGGGAAAATCTCACTCCATTAATTTCAAATGCAATTTCGCAAATTGACACCAATGAAACTCAGGGATCCTTATTATTGGCAGGAGATGCGAAACAGTCAATTTATCGCTGGCGAGGTGGCTTACCAGAACAGTTTATGAATTTATGTGGGGACGATAACCCTTTTCCGTCTTCTCAAAAAAAAGTGCTTAATCTTGAAACTAACTACAGGAGCAGACAACATATAATTGATTTCAACAATCAACTTTTTTCTTTTATTTCAACCTATTTTGGAGATGACGTTCATAAGAAGCTTTATGAAATCGGTAACCGTCAAAAGTTCAATAACAAACAAGGTGGTTTTATTAGATTGACTTTTATAGAAAAGGCTATAAAAAAAGAGCAAAGCGAAATATATGGTGAACGTATTCTTGAAACTATCAAGGATCTAAAAACGAAGGGGTTTGAAGAAAATGACATTTGCATTTTAACAAGAAATAGAAAAGACGGAATCTCTATTGGAAGTTATTTAATGGCTAATGAAATATCTGTTATTTCTGCGGAAACCTTATTGCTTCAATCATCAAGGCTCGTTCAATGTCTATTGGACACTCTGAAATTATCCATGTATCCAGAAAATGAGGAAGCTAAAGTAAATTTACTAGACTTTTTACACGATTATCTTTCTTTGACAATTGACAAGCATAGTTTCTTTAGCTCACTTTTAAAAACCTCATTAGAAGAATTTGAAGAGCGGTTAATTGAATACAAGATTACATTGGATTTTAAATTACTGCAGTCTTATAACGTTTATGAATGCTGTGAATATATGATTCGCCAATTTCAACTATTTAAACATGCTGACGCCTACCTTTTTAGTTTTATGGATTTCGTGTTTGAATTTGAACAATCTCCTCTAGCGAATAAAATCAGTTTTTTTGAATATTGGGAAAGAAAAAAAGATAAGACATCAATCCCCGCAAACGAAGGCACTAAGGCGGTTCAATTAATGACCATTCATAAGGCTAAAGGACTTGAATTCCCAGTCGTACTTTTCCCTTTTGCCGACGTAAACATCTATGATGCTAGATTTGATTCCATTTGGTATCCTTTAAGTCCCGATTTAGGTTTTAATTTTGATGAAGCCCACATTAAATACAAACAAGAACTTTCAGATTATAGCGATCTTGGAGCTGCCATTTATACTGAGCATCAAAACAAACTTGAACTTGATAATCTGAATTTACTATACGTAACATTAACTAGAGCCGCTGAAGAACTATATATTTTTGCAGAAAAACCATCAGCTCCTCGAAATAACATTCCATTAAGTTACAATCAATTTTTTGGTGAATTTCTTAAAAGTCTAGGCAAATGGAATGAAACAAAATCCATTTATGAGTTTGGAAACCCTACTCAACCTCATATTGAAGAAGTTAAAGAATCAATAGTTCAGGCAACACCTTTATATACTGCCATATCTCCAAACGATCATAATTTAAAAATTGTAGCGAGCAATGCAACAATTACGGAAACAGAATCACAGAAAGCAATTTCAGAAGGAAACTTATTACACGATATAATGGCACAGATTTATACCAAAGAAGATGTAGCATCCGTTTTCGATTCAGTTAAGGAACGAGCCTTTATTTCTTCCGAAGAAATCGAATTCCTAAATTCCAAAATTTTATCAATTGTTGAGCATCCATTGTTGAGTGCTTATTTTAATGAATCGTTCAAAGTTTTAAATGAAAGGGAAATTATTACAGCTTCAGGGCTATTATTACGCCCAGATAGATTGAATTTCAACGAAAATGATTCGGTTACCATAATTGATTATAAAACGGGAGAGCCAAACTACCATCACGAAGATCAGATAAACAGCTATGCTTCGGCTCTCGAAGAAATGGGAAAACATATTTCTGAAAGACTACTTGTATATACCAATCAAGAAGAAATTGTAATAAATAAAGTTTAAATTTGAAGCAACTAAAACACTCGAAAAAATAGACTATGTACGGTAAGATCAAAGATCACTTGGAAAAGGAACTTGAGGAAATAAAGGACAATGGCCTTTATAAAAAAGAACGCATAATAACATCTCCACAAGGCGCTGCAATAAAAATATCGACGGGAGAAGAAGTAATTAACTTTTGCGCTAATAATTACTTAGGGCTCTCCTCAAATAAAGAGGTTATACAAGCTGCAAAAGATGCAATGGACACTCATGGCTTCGGAATGTCATCAGTTCGTTTTATTTGTGGCACTCAGGATATTCATAAAAAACTAGAGCAAAAAATCGCTGACTTTTATCAAACAGAAGATACCATTCTTTATGCGGCCGCCTTTGACGCAAATGGCGGTGTCTTTGAACCTTTATTAGGTCCAGAAGACGCTATAATATCTGATGCCTTAAATCACGCTTCGATAATTGATGGAGTCCGCCTTTGTAAAGCGGCCCGTTACCGTTATAAAAACAGCGACATGGAAGATCTTGAACAACAGCTCATCATCGCAAATGAAAACAATTCGCGTTTTAAAATTATTGTGACAGATGGGGTCTTTTCTATGGACGGTATTGTTGCTCCATTGGATAAAATCTGTGATCTTGCCGATAAATATGATGCTTTGGTAATGATCGATGAATGTCATGCTACTGGCTTTATTGGTAAAACTGGTCGTGGCACCTTAGAAGAAAAAGGTGTAATGGGTAGAATCGATATTATTACAGGGACACTCGGAAAGGCCTTAGGCGGGGCAATGGGAGGATACACCACTGGCAAAAAAGAAATCATTGAAATACTCAGGCAAAAATCAAGGCCCTATTTATTCTCAAACTCTTTAGCTCCGGCTATTGTTGGTGCCTCTATCAAGGTATTCGATATGTTAGCAAATGACACCTCTTTACGAGATCAATTAGAGAAAAACACCAACTACTTTAAAAAAGGGATGAAGAAAGCGGGGTTTGATATAGTTGATGGAGATTCGGCAATTGTTCCGGTTATGTTATATGATGCGAAACTTTCTCAAACAATGGCAGACCTATTATTACTAGAAGGAATATATGTTATAGGATTCTTTTTTCCTGTTGTACCAAAAGGTAAAGCTAGAATAAGAGTCCAACTGTCTGCGGCGCACTCAAAAGCAAATCTCGATAAAGCGATTAATGCTTTTATCAAAGTAGGTAAGAAGCTGAGTATAATTAAAGCGTAGCAAGATGTTTTTGCGTATTAATTCGTTGATATTAATAAAAAATTTAATAGATTTGCTTTTGTTTATAAGTATTAACAACTTACTTTTGCTTTTAATTAACACTTAAAAAATATTAAACAATCAAATATGAAAAATTTTAACAGTATTTTAGTAGCTGCACTAATCATCTTATCCGTTGGTGTGGTGAATGCTCAAGACGCAGATAATCCTTGGGCCATCGAAGTTGGCGTGAACGCTGTTGACGTTTACCCAGTTGGATTTAAAGACGGACAATCAACGGCGTCAGACACAAGAGGTGACTATTTTGATGAGTATTTTAACTTGGAGGACCACTATAACATTATTCCTTCAGTTTCCAAAATATCTGTAGGTCGTTATGTAGGTAGTGGATTTGTATTCGCTGCAGTAGGTACAATAAACAAAATTGATCAACAAGGAGATAAAAAAGTAGATGACTGGACTTATTATGGTGTTGATGGAGAAGTTAAATACAGTTTTAGAAGCCTCTTAGGAGATAGTTGGATCGACCCTTCTGTTGGTATTGGTGGAGGTTACTCTTGGATTGACTCTAAAGGCTATGGAACAGCTAATGGTCTTGTCGCTCTTAGATTTTGGGTGGCTGAGAACCTAGCTCTTAGTTTACAATCTACTTACAAACATTCTTTTGACGATGATCGTTTATCAAGACACTTCCAACATTCTGCTGGATTAGTGTTTAAGTTTGGTGGAAAAGACACTGATGGTGACGGAATTTATGATAAAGACGATGCTTGCCCAGAGATTCCTGGTTTGCCAGAATTCAACGGTTGTCCTGACACTGATGGTGATGGTATAGAAGATAGATATGATGATTGCCCAGAGGTTCCTGGTTTACCAGAATTCAAAGGTTGCCCAGATACTGACGGTGATGGAATCATTGATAGTGAAGATGGTTGTCCTTTAGAAGCTGGTCCAAAATCAAACAACGGTTGCCCAATAATAGATACTGATGGAGACGGTGTTATGGATCCAGATGACAGATGTGTTGATGTACCTGGTCCTGCAGCAAACCAAGGATGTCCTTGGCCTGATAAAGACGGAGATAGTGTTCCAGATAAAGATGATCTTTGTCCAGATGTTCCTGGTACTGTAGCAAACAAAGGATGTCCTGAAATGACAGTTGAAGTTCGAAACGCTTTAAGAGCTTATGCTAAAACAATTTTATTCGACACTGGCAAAACTACACTCAAGCCGGCTTCTTTAGAAGTTCTTGATAATGCAGCTGCCAT
>RCND010001764.1_pt1 | contig 12174 bp, 12 predicted proteins | sample 2041351 | NCBI WGS metagenome assembly RCND01 (sample SAMN09708230, study PRJNA481090) | Marine sediment metagenome, whole genome shotgun sequencing project. | biome: marine sediment; feature: ocean; material: sediment; isolation source: Sewage treatment plant 12B marine sediment (STP12B) ...
TGCTCATGAGTAAAAGATTGAATTTTTGAGATACAAATAATATAAGAGCGATGAATTCTTAAAAATCGATTTTTGGGTAGTTTAGCTTCAATAGCACTTATGGTTTCTCTAGTGACAATGACGGCGTCTTTAGTATGTATTTTAATATAATCACTAAAGCTTTCGATATAGATAATCGCATCAAAATCTACTTTTAACATTTTACGATCAGAGCGAACAAATATAAAATCATTAGTATCTGTAGGTTCTATCCGCGTCGAATTCGAAGAAGTCGTAACTTCAAAATAACGATTTACAGATTTAAGCAAACGCTCAAAAGCAATCGGTTTTAATAGGTAATCGACCGCTTGTAAATCAAAACCTTCAACGGCATAATCTCTGTAAGCGGTAGTGAAAATTATTTTTATGTCTTTGTTTATGGATTTGGCAAATGCAATTCCGGAAATTTCTGGCATATTGATGTCCAAGAAGACTAAGTCAATGGTATTCTTGCTTATATAATTAAAGGCTTCAATTGCATTTTTACATTCTGCAACAACTTCGATAGCATCAATTTTTGACAAATGAGAAGCGATGATCTCACGCGCCATAGTTTCATCATCTACAATAATACAAGACACTGATTTATCCATTGACCACGATTGATTTAGGGTTTAACTTTAACAACACTTCAAAATCACTTTCATTTTCATGAATAGTGAGGTTATATTGATTTGGGTAGAGAAGTTCTAATCGTTTTTTAATGTTCTCTAAACCGATGCCTTCATTATAAGTTGAGTCTTTTGAACTGCTGTTTTTTATCTCGAATAGAATCTCATTTGTACTCGTTTTAATCGCAATGTCAATATGTAGAACACCATTTTTTATAACACCATGCTTAAAGCTGTTTTCAACAAAAGGAATAAATAGCATCGGGGCAATTTCGATAGATTCTGAATGTATCTGCTTTGAAAAATTAACTTTTAAAGTATCATTAAATCGCATTTGTTCTAAACTGATGTAATCTTCAATATGATTAATTTCATCCTCTAAGCCTACAAATGGCTTATCGACTTGGTACAGCAAATAGTCTAATAAATTGGATAGTTTTAGTATCATTTCTGGCGTTTCATCTGCCTTTTTTAAGGCGAAGCCATACATGGTGTTTAAGGTGTTAAATAAAAAGTGCGGATGAATCTGCATTTTGAGGTATTTCAACTCTTGTTCTTTAAGCTTTAATTGCGTTTCTAGAATTTTTGTTTCAAGAGATTTTGTTCTTTTGGACGCAATAGTATTAAGTTTCATAAGTTTAAAAGCACTGACTATAAAAACAACTAAATAAACACCCGTCATCACAAACAAGATGTTCTTAGTGATAGGATTCATAGTCTTATATTCAAAGTTTGAAATATAAATAAGACTAAAAAATATAGAAACCATAACTAAGTAAGCCGAAATAATCAGCGTGTAAGCACTGTACAAAGCAAACTTAAAGTAACGCTTGGTTATTAAATAATCGGGAATTAACTTATAGACAGAAACATAAGTCGTCGTAATGGTGATGGGCATTAAAAAGAGGGAATATATTAGAGTATCGTTAAAGTTGCTGCTGCCAACTCCAAAAAAATAGGTATAAAATAACAAAACACCACACCAAAATATAAAATGGAGTAGACCTTGTCCAATTTTCTTTAATATGAATTCCTTATCAAGCATTAAATAGACTTATCCATACAATAATACTATATTTTTATAGGGGTTTATAAGATTGTAGACGAATGACGGGATTAGTAATGGATATAGCATTTTGTTTAATCCCGATTTAAAATGGTTATTCATCGCATTTTAAATTTTAAAGATGGTTTAATATTTAAGTTTGACTCATGTTTAATTAAAATCATCAATTATGAACGAATTAGTAATTTCAAATCTTTTAGTATCAAATCTATTTAGTGAAGGTGGGCCACTCTTCATGTCTCTTATTTTAATTTGCCTTTTGTTATCTGTTTTTTTCTTGTTAAAAGGCTTTATTAGTCTAAAGAAGGATAAAGCACAATCTGAGAAAATGTTAAAACTTACCGTAGATTCTAGTCTCTTAGGATTAGTCATCGGGTTTTTAGGATCTGTAATTGGCTTAATCAGTGCATTTGATTCTGTGGAGGCTATGGGAGATCCGGATCCAGCAATCTTTGCTGGAGGGTTAAAAGTATCTTTGTTAACAGCCACTTTTGGTTTGTTCTCGTTTGTTATTGCTCGCGCAGGCATTTTAATTTTACGTTGGTTTTTGAATTCCGAAAAGAAAGATTGAAACGAAAAGAAATAATAATTTTAAGCGAACTTTTTAAAGTTCGCTTTTTTTATACCTAGTGTTTTATTCTGTAATTTTGTGGAAACATCTTTATGGAAGAATTAACACTCACAACACCAGCGCTTTTATTCTCTGCAATTTCACTAATAATGTTGGCATATACCAATCGATTTCTAGCCTATGCTTCTATAATTAGGGACTTACGAGATAAATATTTAAAAGAACACGATAGCTCTATTTTGAGACAAATTGATAATTTGAAACTGAGAGTGAAATTGACACGGTACATGCAAATAGCCGGGATTAGCAGTTTGTTATTTTGTGTTCTTACAATGTTTTTAATTTATATAAAATATAGCTTTATTGCTATTTGGGCTTTTGGTGTCGGGCTCATATTACTCATTATATCACTATTGTTTCTTATATGGGAAATTCAAATTTCCGCGCGAGCATTACAACATCATTTGAGCGACATTGAGGGGGATTTAAAAAAATAAATTTGTTTTTAAATTTCTCATGTGACTTCAATACGTTTATCGTGTCTTATAATTAAGAATTAACATAAAACTGTTTAACAAAACATTGACAACAGACGCTGCTCATACCCTTACCGATGAAGCGCTCGTAGAAGCTATCGTAAAAACCAACGACACCCTGTTGTTTGAGGTGTTGTACGACAGATTTGCTAGCCTCGTCTATAATAAATGCTATGGTTTTGCTAATGGTGAAGATGAAGCCAAGGATTTAACACAAGATGTGTTCCTTAGGGTATACGTGAAACTAGCAAGTTTTAAAGGTAAATCTAAGTTCTCGACGTGGTTGTACGCATTTACATATAACCACTGTGTGAATTATGTGACGAGAAATACAGCAAAGAAGTTTGAAAAGAAATCTATAAGTTCTGATCATATTGATATTGAAAATATAGGAGAAGATATTGATTCTACGCTTGAGTTTGAAAACATGCGTGTAGAAAAATTGAAGATCGTCATGGACCTGATTTCTCCAGATGAGAAAATGATATTATTATTAAAGTATCAAGATAATTTATCTATTAAAGAATTATCAGAAGCTTTAGATATTGGAGAAAGTGCAGTGAAAATGCGCTTAAAAAGAGCGAAAGAAAAACTCGTACAGAAGTACGCTAATTATACTGATGATGGAGAATCCATTTAAGCAAATAAACCAGCCTTTAAAAGAGGTGCCTCAAGAATTAAAGGGTAAAGTCATGCATGATATTGCAATGGCCAAGTTGCTTATGGAATTAGCGGAATTATTTTCATATAATCTTGGTCACATTATAGATACAATAAGTAAAAAGAGAAAGAAATAACACGCAATAAAACCTAACATTTAGAACGTATGGAGAAAGTAAATGAATTTAAAAATATAGCAATGGAATCTTTAAAAGCTATGTGGTTAGAGATGTCTAGTGTGTTTCCAAATATTATTGGAGCCATCATAATACTAATTTTTGGCTGGCTAGTCACAAAACTTATAGTAAAAGCCATAAAAAAGATATTAAAGTTAAGTAGGGCTAATAAACTCGATGATAAACTAAATGATATTGAAATCATTGAGGGTAAAAAGTTGAATTTTGATACCGTAAAAGTGGTGTCAAATTTTGTAAAATGGTTGATGTATATTGTTTTGCTAATTATGGTATCGGATATATTGGGATTAGCGATTATTTCGAATCAAATAAGTGCTTTACTGGCTTATTTACCGCAATTGTTTGCCGCGCTAGTTATTTTTACTTTAGGTCTATTATTTGCCAATTTTGTAAAAAAAGGATTAAAATCATTTTTTGATTCTATGGATTTATCAGGCGCGAAAATAATTAGTCAAATTGTGTTTTTCTTACTTCTTATTTTTATTTCAATAACAGCATTAAATCAGGCTGGTATCGATACCGTCATTATAACGAGTAATATCACAATGATATTAGCAGCGTTTTTATTGGCCTTTGCAATTGCAGTTGGTTTGGGGGCTAAGGATATTGTCAGTAGATTAATGAAAACGTTTTACGCTCGTAAAACCTTTGAGATAGGTTCCAAAATAACATTTAACGATGAGCTTTGTACGGTAGAAGCTGTTGAAAATATTTCAGTAGTATTAAAAAATTCTAAAGGGAAACTAATTGTTCCAATAAGTGATTTAGTAGAAAGTCAAGTACAAATGCAGGATCAACTATAGGGTTAGGGTAATAGATTTTATTTTGTAATAAATTATGGTTCTGCTAGTACTTGTTTTATAAAAATGGGGCTGTCTGAAAAGTGATAAAGACTAATGTCTGTCACATTGAGCGTAGTCGAAATGCATTGATAATCAGTGTTTCGATTTTCTTGTCTACGCTCGAAATGACAGAAAATTTCACTTTTTAGATAGCTACTTTTGTTTTAAATTTATAAGAAGGTTACTATTTTTTATTACGTCTATTGTAATTTTTGTCACCTCGGGTTTGTGGTTTTTTATATTTAGCGGCAATTTTAAATTTATAAGAGCCTCCTAAATTTTCCTTTTGATTTTTCTCTGACTTTTCATGAAAAGCAGGTCCTGGTGCATCTTCATCTCTGCGCTTTATAGGATTGTAACGTTCTTTTATTTCAGTGCGTTCTTCTTCAATCAATTCTGTTGAAATTTCTACAACTTCAGGGATCTCATGAGTTTCAATCGTAATTTGCATCAGTTCTTCAAGACGCTCTCTTCCATCTTGCTCTTTTTCTGTAGATAGAAGTATCGTGTGACCTTCCTTTTCTGCACGACCAGTTCTACCGATTCTATGCATGTAGTTTTCTGGATAATCTGGTGTGTCAAAGTTAATAACATGAGAGATATTTTCAATATCTAAACCTCTTGCCATCACATCAGTCGCAACCAAAAGACGGTTTTCACCAGCTCTAAATTGTTCGATACTACGTAATCTATAATTCTGTGTTTTGTTGGAGTGAATCACGCAAGCTTGGCTAGGTAATAATTCTTCTAGAATATCAAATAAACGATCTGCCATACGTTTATAAGCCACAAAAATTAAAACTTTGGAGAATTCGTCTTTGTCTTTAAGTAAATGTTCTAACAAATTAACCTTTGTATAGAAATTGGGAACGTTATAACGCTCTTGTTTTATGTTTTCTAGAGGAGTACCAGAAACAGCAATGGCTATTTTAACGGGGTCGATAAAGAAATCTGTTATTAGATCGTCAACATCTTTTGTCATTGTAGCAGAGAACATAATGTTTTGACGACGCTCTGGTAGAATATCAAAAATATTAAGCAGTTGGTGTCTAAAACCTAAATCTAGCATCACATCAACTTCATCAATAACTAACTTCTGAATTGATTTTAATTGTAAAACTCGACTTACCGCTAAATCGTATAAACGCCCCGGAGTTGCAACTAAAATATCAACACCTTGGGCAATAGCCTGTTTTTGGGTATTGATATTAGTCCCACCGTAAACTCCTAAAACACGATTATTTATGTATTTAGAAAATTTTTCAACTTCGCTAACGACCTGTACTACTAGTTCTCTAGTCGGAACTAAAATTAAAACCCTAGGATTATCTTGTTTAGTAAACTTAAGGTTTCTTAATATAGGGAGCATATAGGCTAGCGTTTTACCAGTACCTGTTTGCGCAATACCAACAACATCTTTACCAGAAGCTACAACACTAAAGGACTCTGCTTGTATTGGAGTTGGGGTTGTAAAACCCAAATCGTCTAAAGCATTATATAAAGGTGTATTTAAATTTAAGTCGTTAAAATTCACGTTGTCTAATTTTGCTGCAAAGCTACCATATATTATCTACTTACCCTAAATGCCTCATATCTATTTCAATGCTATAACTAGCGTTAAATACAGTATTTGCTTCTAGCGCTATAATACCATCCTTTTCCTCAATGTTTTGAGTTGTGTTTTCAAGATCTGCAATGCCTAGCCAAGGTTCTATACAGACATAAGGTGCGTTTGGTTTTGCCCAAATTCCTAAATACGGGAAATCTTCAAAGCTTACAGACAAAACAGGACCTTTATCTCTATGTTTTAGGGTGACTTTTCGAGACTTTAAATCCGTAAAAATCAGCGCATCTTCATTAAATAAATCTCCACTAAGAGCAATGGCTTTAGGGCCTGTAAAGACTGGTTTTGTTTTATCAGTGACAAGACCAGTATCCATATGGAGTAGATGTGATTCACTGTTTTCAGGTTGGTCAAATTCTAAACAATAATCGGTATAATCTTCATCTTTATACAAAGGACATTTAAAAGCAGGATGCCCCCCAATGGAAAAGTATAGCGTTTTTTTATCTATGTTCTTAACCGTATGATTTATGGTTAAGCTGTTCTTTTTTAGAGTGTAAGAGATTTCAAGCTCAAAGAGGAAAGGATACATTTTATAGAGTGCTTCACTTGATTTGAGAAGAAATGTGATCTCGCTTTCCGATTGATGCTTAACGGTTAAGTTATCGTTATGTCTTACAAAACCATGCTTGGTCATGTTATAAGTTATGTTGTCGTAGGTATAACGATCGTCTTTCATACATCCAATAATAGGAAATAGGTTAGGGGCATGACTTCCCCAGATCTTAGGATCTGCATGCCACAAAAATTCGTTATCATTTTTTACTGATGATATCGCGCAGAGTTCAGCACCAGCAGATTTTATATGTATTTGAAGAACGTCATTTTTTAAAGTATGCATCAATATTTGTTTTTAGAAAGGTACATGTTAGTATGCTTAGTCACCCAAGATAATGATTAATAGCGAATCGCATGGGGCCCAATAAAAAAACAATACGATAAACACATGAAATGTATAAATTTGATGTTATTAAGAAGTATTCTCATTATTTTTGCTGCGATTATAGCCCACTATTGAGAACAATTACATTTCATCAGCCCGAAAACACAGAGAAATTTAAGGAGCATTTGCTCCGTTGGAGTCAGCAATTTGATGATGTGGTCTGGTTAGATTCTAACCACCATAAAGAACAATATAGCAGATATGATGCTGTTTTAGCGGTTGATGCTTTTACCGCGATTAAAACCGATTATTTCGATGCTTTTGAACGTTTAAAAGAATACCAAACATCAACTGCGGATTGGATTTTTGGTTATCTCACATATGATCTTAAAAATACAATAGAGCATCTAAAATCTAATAATTTTGATGGTCTGGAGTTTCCTGATTTGTATTTTTTTCAACCTAAAAAATTATTCCTAATTAAGGATAATCAGGTTGAAATTCAATATTTAAAAATGGTTGATGATGAGATTGCCGATGATTTAAAAGAGATCTTAAACGAAAATTGTTGTCATACTGAGCGCAGTCAAAAGATCGCTAATAACATTAAAATAAAATTAAGAATTCACAAAGACCAGTATTTTGACAAAGTCAATAGAATGCTGTCACATATTCATAGAGGCGACATCTACGAAGCTAATTTTTGCCAAGAGTTTTATGCTGAAAACAGTGTGATTCATCCCCTTGAAACCTTTAAAAAACTGAATGAAATTTCAAAACCTCCTTTTGCGACCTTTTTAAAAACAAGGGATCAATATTTATTATCAGCAACACCAGAGCGTTATATTAAAAAAGAAGGGTTAAACGTGATTTCGCAACCCATAAAAGGAACCGCAAAACGTTCAGATGATAAAGAGGAAGATTTAAAACTCGCAGACGCCTTGTCTAAAGACGAAAAAGAACGAAGTGAAAATATAATGATCGTTGATTTAGTCCGAAATGATTTATCACATACCGCAGAAAAAGGGAGTGTAAAAGTGGTGGAGTTATGCAAGGTGTATTCATTTTTGCAAGTGCATCAGATGATTTCTACAATCACTTCTAAAGTAAATGCGGATACAAACCCTGTAGATATTTTAAAAACCACCTTTCCTATGGGAAGCATGACAGGGGCGCCTAAAATATCGGCAATGAAAATTATTGAAGATCTCGAAGAAACAAAACGTGGTTTATACTCTGGTTCTGTTGGCTATTTTCAACCCAATGGGGATTTTGATTTTAATGTCATCATCAGAAGTATTCTTTACAATGCATCAAAGAACTATATTTCATATTCCGTCGGTAGTGCGATTACAGCAAAGAGTGATCCTTTAAAAGAATATGAAGAGTGCTTAATTAAAGCCAAAGCCATGCGTGAAGTTTTAGAGAATTAATTAAACTTTGAAATTCAACGCAACCCTTAGCTCTTTTCTCTATCTATAAGAAAACCACACGATGAAAAAAAATCTGAAATTTCTTTTACTCGCACCATTTTTAATGGCCATTCTTTGTGAAAGTGATGACGACACTTGCGGATTTTCAGAGCCTGATACTTACATTGTAAATGTTGAAAATAGTGCTGAAACTTATATTGTCGGTGAAACCATTTGGCTCAATTCTGAAGTGTCCTCAGAATTGTCTTATAGTTGTAATGATAATAATGATCAGGAACTAGTTCTTGATAACACCTTATTTTTAGACGGATTGTTTATCTTAAAATTAAATAATTCATTAACTAATTTAAATGCCCAAGTATCACAAGATTTTACGGTAGCGTATGATATTGGTGCGGTTTTTTTTGGTAATTACTGTTCGGAATTCTTTGAATATCTACCAGAATTATCAGATGACAATCTTACGTATAATTATAGATTAGGGATCTCTATGTCTGAGCCTGGTGATTATTGTATTGTAAATGCTAGAAATAGTTTTTTTAATTTAGATCAAGAAAATAATGCACAGGTTTTTACTTCATATAATACACTCGATGATACCATAAAATTTGAAAATTGCGGTGTTACATATACCCGAAACGGAACTCAGGGGCATTATTTTTTTACCATACAATAAATAGTGTGTTGTTTAATTCTTTTAAGTCACAGTCACAGTCACAGTCACAGTAGTCAGTGTCGTTATGAAGAGCATGAGACGACTATCGAATGCTCCGTGTAACGTCCTGTTTTATTCGTTTAATTCTGTGATATAATTTGTACGAACAAGTTCCGGTATCAAAATTTACACAAAGTTAGTATGCAAACAACTTTGCGTCTTAGCGTCATCGCGAGAAAACCTCTAATATTTTAATCGAATAGTTTTATGCACTTGTTATACTAACTTGACATAACTTATACCGAAAAGTTCCAGTTGTAATATTAAGATTCAACAACGTTATTTTTCAAACGCCATTGCGCCTTCGCGGCTTCGCGAGAAAACCTCTAATATTTTAATAGAATAATTTTAGGCACTTGTTATGCTAACTTGATATAACTTTTATCGAAAAGTTCCAGTAGTAATATTAAGATTCAACAACGTTATTTTTCAAACGCCATTGCGCCTTTGCGGCTTTGCTCCTTCGCTAGAAAACCACCAATACATACCATTTTAGTCTAAATGTCGTCTAAAGCTCTTTTTTACCTTATCAAAAATGAGTTCGACACGTGTTGTTTCTACATTTTTAATTGTGGCAATATCCTCAAAATTAAGTTTTCCAAAAATATATAAATCGACAATATTTGAGACGTTAATTGGGAGCCAATGATAGAAACGACCAAAGAGTTTAGGGGGTTGTGATGCTGATAAATCTTCTAATTCAAAAGCTTTTAAAATTGAGGACTCTTTATCTTCATATAAATACAAATGATTACTATGATCTTGGTGATAAGAAATATCACTGAGTTCTGTATTTAATACCAAATCTAAATCACCATCAATAGTGTAGTCTTCCCCTAGTTTAGAAAGTTCGTCTTGTAGTATCGTATCCGTGCTTATGGTGTTTTTATGAAAGGCTTCTTTTTTAAAGAGGTCGTTCATATAATTATCAACGATTTTAAAAAGCTCTAACTTTATTGCCATAGCTTCAGATTCAATATTAAAACCATTGCTATATAATTCAATAATACTGTCGTCAATAATACCATTAGACGAGTACATATTCTTTGGCAAAATACCTGAGGTTTCTGCAATATAAATTCGGTGTTTTACATAAGGGTGTAAATGAGGTACTACAGAAAGTAACTTTTTATCAAAGGCAGTTTTTGCAGATTTTGACGATAGTTCTAGGAAGTTATACATAACCGAGATTTTAATTTATTTCTTTAAATTTATCAATAACAATTGTAGTTTTCTATGATATATATCAGCATTATTTTAAAATCATTAATTGTAACCGTGACTCAATATTGTATCTTTACATATGCTAAAAACCATACAACGTCATATCGATATACATTTACCATTTCTCAATACGACGCGTTTAGTTATTGCCATTTCTGGTGGAGTCGATAGTGTTGTTTTAGCGCACTTATGCAAATCCTTAAAGTTCAACTTTGCATTAGCACATTGTAATTTCAATCTTAGAGGTGAAGAAAGTAATGCCGATGAAAGTTTTGTTTTAGACTTGGCAGAGCAATTGGATGTCGAAGTTTTTATCCAAAATTTCGACACGCAAGCGTATGCTGATGCCCACAAACGTTCTATTCAGATGGCGGCGAGAGAATTACGTTACGATTGGTTTAATGAATTAGCTGAACAATTACAGTTTGATTATATACTCACAGCACACCATGCAGATGATAATCTCGAAACATTTTTAATAAATTTCACCCGTGGTACAGGACTCAATGGTTTAACAGGGATCCCAATGATTAACGGGAATGTAGTTAGACCTTTATTGCCTTTTTCTCGAGAAGAGATTGAATCTTACGCCAAGAGCGAAAATATAGATTGGCAGGAAGATAGTAGTAATGCATCTCGTAAATATTTAAGAAATAAGCTACGTCACGAAGTTGTACCCATTTTAAAGGAAATTAATCCTCAGCTATTAGATAGTTTACAAAACACCTTAGAAAATCTAAATGATACTGCCGATATTGTCGAAGAAAGTCTCGACGCCGTCTTAAAACGGGCGATTACAAAAATTGACGGAAGCGGAATAACCTTTAAGGTTTCAGCTTTTAGAACCTTGAATAATCCAAAAGCTTATTTGTTTGAAATGTTTAAGGATTATGGTTTTACACAATGGAACGATATTGTTGATTTACTCGATGCGCAGTCCGGAAAACAAGTCTTTTCTGGTACGCACCGATTAATTAAACACCGTGAGTACTTAATTTTAACGGAACATAAGTCCAACGATATAAATTCAGTTAAACTAAGTTCAGATCAAGTGCAAAGTGGGCCTGTTGAAACACCAATTGGACAACTTACTTTTGAAACGGTTAAAACATTTTTAACGACATCAAAAACAACAATATACGTTGATCAAGATACGTTGAACTTCCCATTAGAACTTCGGATTTGGAAAGAAGGGGATTTCTTTTATCCTTCGGGAATGAAAGGAAAGAAAAAGCTAAGTAAATATCTTAAGGACGAACGGTTATCTTTAGTTGATAAGGAGAATACATGGGTTTTGACTTCAAATAATGAAATCGTTTGGGTTGTTGGAAGACGAGCTGATGGGAATTTTAGTGTCAGTTCTAAGACCGATTCTATTCTTAAAATAGAACTGAATTAATATATCAAATAGTAAATACTATCCTATCTTGCTTTTTTATGTTTACATACTATGAAAAAACTAATTACCATTTGCATTGTACTTATCGTTAACCAGTTTTGCTTTGGGCAAATTGTGGATATTCCAGATCCTGTTTTTAAAAATGCTTTATTAGACCATAGCCCAATAATAGATATAAATGATGATGGGGAAATACAGTTTTCTGAAGCTGAGAGCGTCGTTATATTAGACGTTAGAAACAAAGACATATTTAATTTAACAGGTATTGAAGCCTTTACAAATCTCATAGAATTAGATTGTGGGTTAAATGATTTAACGGAATTAAACATTAGTAATTTGGAGTCTCTAGAGATTTTAAAATTTATTCATAATGA
>RCND010001765.1_pt1 | contig 12173 bp, 11 predicted proteins | sample 2041351 | NCBI WGS metagenome assembly RCND01 (sample SAMN09708230, study PRJNA481090) | Marine sediment metagenome, whole genome shotgun sequencing project. | biome: marine sediment; feature: ocean; material: sediment; isolation source: Sewage treatment plant 12B marine sediment (STP12B) ...
AATGCAAGTATCTGGGTCATTGACAATTTAACAACTTATGAAATCTTAAAATTGAGAACACAGCTTAATAAATACGAGCAGATCAATCTTAAATTTGATCTGAGTTTTAAGTCAAAAGATACCACTAAGTTATATTGCTCGAAGTTTGTCAACGATGTCTTAATAAATGTAAATAATAAAAAATTCAAGTTCGAAACTTCTAAAGTAAAACTCAAACCATTTCATTCTGTTTATCTGGCACAAGATTCTCTTGAGTACTATCCCGTTGATTTGTTTCAGCTCACCGAACACATTTTGTTGGTAAAAGAATGGAGTTTTCAGTAGTTTGAGAGCTTTTAAACCTTACACTTTCAAAGCCTAAATGATTTTCTTTCTATAGGTATAATACCAGTTTAACCATATAATGTCGCATATAATTTATTTCTTGCCCATACCTGCCCGTCCGGCAGGCGGGTTTCAATATAAAATAAACCCGTAGCTATGGCTACCTGCCTTGCCGGCAGGCAGGTGCATTGATTTTCTATCTCATTTGAACTAAAAATAATTCAAATTAGGAATACGACATTACATAATCAAATTGGTATAAACTGTATCTTTGCAATTCTGAAATTAACTTATGGAATACGCTGAAAATATATTAGGAACCATCGGAAATACACCTATGGTGAAAATAAATAAACTTGTTGAAGATATACCTGCATTGGTCTTGGCAAAATACGAAACATTTAATCCAGGGAATTCCGTTAAAGACCGTATGGCATTGAAGATGGTAGAGGATGCAGAGGCCGACGGACGTTTACAACCAGGCGGAACCATTATAGAAGGAACTTCCGGAAATACAGGAATGGGACTGGCACTTGTAGCAATTATTAAAGGCTACAAAATGATTTGTGTTATTAGTGATAAGCAGAGCAAGGAGAAGATGGATATTCTTCGTGCAGTAGGAAGTAAGGTTATAGTTTGTCCTACGAATGTTGAGCCTACAGATCCAAGATCTTATTATTCCACTTCGAAACGTTTGGCTGAAGAAACACCAAATAGTTGGTATGTGAATCAGTATGACAATCCAAGTAACGCAAAAGCACACTACGAAAGTACTGGTCCAGAAATCTGGAAACAGACTGATGGTAAAGTAACGCACTTTGTTGTTGGCGTGGGGACAGGAGGAACGATTAGCGGCGTCGGTAAATATTTAAAAGAGCAGAATCCAGATATTAAAATATGGGGGGTCGATACCTACGGAAGTGTTTTTAAGAAATATCATGAAACTGGAATATTCGACGAGAACGAAATTTACCCGTATATCACTGAAGGAATTGGGGAAGATATTCTTCCAAAAAATGTTGATTTTGACATCATTGATGGCTTCACCAAAGTAACCGATAAGGACGCAGCTATCTATACTCAAAAGCTGTCGAAGGAGGAAGGAATGTTTTTAGGGAATTCTGCTGGATCTGCAATAAAAGGATTGTTGCAATTAAAAGAACATTTCACAAAAGATGATGTTGTAGTGGTGTTGTTTCATGATCACGGAAGTAGATATGTTGGTAAAATGTATAATGACGAATGGATGCGGGAGCGAGGTTTTATTGAAGATGAAGCTACTATCGCCGCAGATTTAATTAAGGATCATATAGATAAACCTTTGATTACTGTTAAAACAGAAGAACTAGTTGGCCACGCTATTGAGCGAATGAAAATGTATAAGATTTCTCAAATTCCTGTAGAAGATACATCTGGTTTCGTAGGGTCTTTGGATGAAACTGATTTGTTGCGGGAATTTATGGGGAATAAAAATATTTCTGAAATGCCCATAAAAGATGTGATGAACAAGCCTTTTCCAATAGTTGAAAAAACCATGGCAATAGAAGAAGTTTCTAAGTTAATGGACAAAGATAATAACGCTGTTTTAGTAGATTTAGGTGATGGTAAATACCATATCATCACAAAGCACGATATCATTAGCGCGCTTTAATCACAATTTAATTTATACATAAGAAATCCTGCCTTTCGGTGGGATTTTTTATTTTTGTATCTTAGATGCACTTTGCCGACTCCCTCCAATTTCTAATTTATGAAAGAGGAATTTCTGCACTATGTTTGGAAATATCAAAAGTTTATTTCCGGAAGATTAATTTCATCAAATGGCGAAGAGGTTCGTGTCATAGTAATTGGGCAGCATAATTTAAACTCAGGTCCAGATTTTTTCAATTCTCAACTATATATTGGCTCCCAACTTTGGGTAGGAAATGTTGAGTTACATCTAAAAGCCTCAGATTGGTTTGTGCATCAACATGAAGTTGACAAGGCTTATGATAACGTAATATTGCATGTGGTTTGGGAAAATGATTCAGAAATTTATAGAAAAGACGGGACGACTATTCCAACGGTAGAGGTAAAAAATAGTATATCTCCTAATACCATGTCAAGCTATAAATATCTATTTTCAAAGAAACACAAATGGATAAATTGTGAAAGGGAATATGGGCAGGTCGAGGAATTTACATATAAAGCTTGGCTCGAAAGATTGTTTGTAGAACGCCTGGAGCGCAAATCGGAAGCAATAATGCATCAGTTAAAAAAGAGTAATAATCATTGGGAGTCATTGCTGTTTCAATTGCTATGTAAAAACTTTGGCTTAAAAGTGAATGGAGACTCTTTTCTGAGTATTGCTCAATCTGTTGATTTTTCACTGGTTCAAAAATGCAGTCAGGATCAGTATGATTTGGAAAGCCTTTTATTTGGGCAGGCGGGGTTTTTAGAGGTAGATAAAGAAGATGGCTATCTGTTAAAGCTTCGAAATAATTTTGAGTACTTAAAATATAAGTTTAACCTTCAAGATTCGACTGCATTACCTTCTAAATTTTTCAGATTGCGGCCGCGGAATTTCCCAACGATACGATTGTCCCAATTAGCATCTCTTTATAGTAAAAGGCGACATCTTTTTTCTGAAGTTATTTTTGATGCGTCTAACTATAATTCGGTAAAAAGTCTTTCTGAGCTTTACACTGTTTTCGATGTTTCAGCTAGTGATTATTGGGATGCACATTATAATTTTGGGGTTGTTTCCACAAAACGAAAAAAGAAACTTTCTAAAAAATTTATTGATTTAATAATAATAAATACGATCATTCCTATGCGGTTTTGCTATGCGAAACAAATGGGAAAAGATGTATCAGAGGATTTGTTAAAACTCACATCGTCAATTTCAGCAGAAGAAAATTCAATCGTAAAAAAATATAATGAGTTGAGACCAAAAGCACGCTCGGCTTTTGAAACACAGGCATTACTTCAGTTAAAAACTGAATATTGTAATAAGATGAGGTGTCTAGATTGTGCAGTTGGAAATGCAATTTTAAAAGGATGAAAAAGCCGTTATTATTCTTTGGTTAAATTCAACTTAAATAATGTAATTTGCAAAGGTGTTATCAGCAGTATATAAAATACGGCACTATTTTGAAAAGCGTGGCTTCTACGTGAGTTCACGCCTTGCCGATCGCTTAGGGATGAGGGCTAGAAGTATTCGGTTGTTTTTTATATATATATCTTTTGCTACCTTAGGAATTGGCTTTGCACTATATTTGACTATGGCCTTCTTATTAAAATTAAAAGATTTAGTGTTTACTAAAAGAACTTCGGTGTTTGATTTATGAATAAATTATTTCGCTCTAAAATATCTCGCGCCTTATGGTTGCTATTTCTTGTGTTTCTTGCAGGTGTTTTCGGATTTGAATATCTTTTTGATTACAGCTGGATAGATGCGGTCTATATGACGGTAATAACAATAACTACCGTAGGATTTGGTCAACTACATCCTTTAACAGACGGTGAGAAAATATTTATATCCTTATTTATTCTTTCTAGTATAATAATAGTTGGTTATGCGCTTAAAGTAATTACAGAATTTATTTTAAGTAGGGATAATTTTAGTAACTTAAAACTTAAAAAAGTGGAAAAACAAATTAAAGCGTTGGAGAATCATGTTGTTATTTGTGGCTATGGGAGAAATGGGAAACAAGCTGTTCATAAATTAATGGCGTATAACAAACCTTTTGTTGTTGTTGAGAAGGATGAAGAAGTTGCAGAGAGATACGAAAATGAAGAGACTTTATTTATTCACGGTAATGCGAACGAAGATGAGGTTTTAATTCATGCGGGTATCGAAAGGGCCAGTACTTTAATTTGTACGTTACCAAGTGATGCAGACAATTTGTTTATTGTTTTATCTGCACGTCAATTTAATAAAGATTTAAAAATAATTAGCAGAGCCAGCGAAGAAACGAGTTATAAAAAATTAAAGTTAGCAGGAGCCGATAATGTTATAATGCCGGATAAAATAGGAGGTGAGCATATGGCGTCCTTAGTTGTCATTCCGGATTTGATTGAGTTTTTAGATAATTTGTCTGTCTCAGGCGAACATGATAGTATGAACGTAGAACAAATATCATTTGATAAAGTTTGTTCGGATGGCGAAGAAAGAGCAATTGTAGATCTAGATTTACGCAAAAAAACAGGCTGCTCTATTATTGGTTACAAATCTGAAGATGGGGAATATATTGTTAATCCAGAACCTTCTATGGTGATCAAGAAGAACTCCAAACTTATTCTTATTGGCAGACCCAATCAAATTGAAAGCCTTAAAGAATTATATGATGTTTAAAGCATCATTTAGAATTTAACAACCTAAAACTTGAATGCACACTTTTTTTTTAGCATCTTGCCTAGCTAAAATCAAAAAGTTTAATCTTAACTAACCACTATGAAGAAATTTCTTCTTTCTCTTTTTACAATTTTATTGCCACTATTCTCATTTGCCCAAGAGGCTGGAGAGAAAGGATTAGATCAACGAATTGATGAAGCTTTTAAGCCAATTTCAGATACTATTAGTGGTATTATTTTCTTCGAAATTTTTGAAAATGCTCCTTTTGTAATCGTTCTTTTGGTGTTGAGTGCTTTATTTTTCACACTTTATTTTGGTTTCCCAAACATACGTTACTTTGGAAAGGCTATAAATGTGGTGAGAGGAAAGTATGATGCCATTGATGAAGATCACGGTGTTGAAAAAACAGACCTTCCTATAGATGGAGATATTCATGATACTATTAGAGATGAAAGTAAAGAAGGCGAAGTAACTCATTTTCAAGCTTTGGCCACAGCTGTTTCTGGAACAGTTGGAAATGGTAACATTGCCGGGGTAGCCTTGGCGATTGCTTTAGGTGGTCCAGGGGCTACTTTCTGGATGATTGTTTGTGGGCTTTTAGGAATGTCCACGAAATTTGTAGAATGTACTTTAGGAGTTCAGTATCGGGATATTGGTCCTGATGGTACTGTTTATGGCGGCCCAATGTATTACATAAGTAGAGGGCTTAAAGAAAAAGGATTTACAGTGCTTGGAAAAATAGCAGCCGTAATTTTTGCTATATTTTGTATTGGTGGTTCTTTTGGAGGAGGGAATGCTGCCCAATCTAATCAGGCGACAGTTGTATTGAAAGAAATGTTCGGCTTGGAAGCTAGTACTGGTGCTGGCTTTTGGATTGGTGTTATTATGGCTATTGTCGTTGGGATAATTATTATAGGAGGGATTAAGCGTATTGCTTCGGTTACTGAAAAGGTTGTACCGTTTATGGCAGTCCTTTATATTGTTGCTTGCTTGTATATTATTTTAAGTAATTTTTCATTGATTGATGATGCCATAGCATTGATTTTTAGAGAAGCTTTTAATCCTACTGCTATTGGAGTAGGAAGTTTAATAGGAGTTTTATTGGTAGGGTTTAAACGTGCGGCATTCTCGAATGAAGCTGGAGCAGGTTCTGCATCGATTGCTCACTCTGCTGTAAAAACTAAATATTCTGCATCTGAAGGCCTTGTTGCCTTATTAGAGCCGTTTATTGATACTGTAGTGATCTGTACCATGACAGCATTAGTAATTGTTATTTTCAACTTCGGAGGATTTTTTGAATATGGCGGCGATGGAGCAGGTGCTGTCTTAATTGATGGCGTTTCATACGAGGGTGCCGGAATTACGTCAAAGGCGTTTGCAGCGTATATTCCATATTCAAACGTATTTCTTACAATTGCGGTAGTATTGTTTGCCGTGTCTACTATGATCTCTTGGTCTTACTACGGACTGCAATCATGGAAGTATTTATTTGGAAGAGGTAAAGCGGCAGATTTAACATATAAATTCTTATTCTTAATTTTTGTAATTATTGGAGCTGCAGCAAGTATGAACTCAATATGGGCCTTCTCTGATGCAATGATTTTTGCAATGGTATTCCCTAATATGATCGGACTCTACTTCTTGTTCCCTGTTGTAAAGAAACAATTGAAAAGATATTTAGATGCCATTAAAGAAATGAAAAAAGCAGCATAAATAGTTAAATTTCATTACTTTTAGTACAGACTAAACTAACTCCCCAGTCTTTAAAGCTCGGAGTTATGAATTTATTAAAACCCCATTTCGTCTTCAATAGAAGTCAGCGAGGTGGGATTTTTCTATTAATACTATTGATTGTAGTGCTTCTTCTTGTGAATTATTTTTGTGATTTCACTAAGCCAGTCTTAATTGATGTCACTTCTTCGGAAGTGATAGCGCTTCAAAAAGAAATTGATTCGCTTCGGTTAGCTGAAATCGAAGCCCGTAAACCGAAACGATATCCATTCAATCCAAATTATATTACAGACTTTAAGGCATATACACTTGGGATATCTTCTGAAGAGTTTGATCGTTTGAAATACTTCCGAAGTAAAAATCAATGGATTAATTCGGTAGCGGACTTTAAGCGTGTAACCAAAATTTCAGATTCCGTCTTAGCTGAAATAAGTCCCTTGTTTAAATTTCCAGATTGGATAACAAACCCGAAACCAAGATCCAAAAGTTATGAAAAGAGGAGAAGTAATAATGGTTTCACCGAATTGGCTTTCGTTCTAAAAATAGATTTAAATCTTGCTACATTAGATCAACTCCAGAAGGTGAGTGGAGTAGGAGAAGCATTAAGTAAGCGAATCATTGGTTATCGTGAAAAATTAGGTGGTTTCTCGGCAGACATTCAATTATATGGTGTTTGGGGTTTGCATAAAGACGTTGTGAAACGAACTTTGAATGTGTTTACCGTTAAGTCCCCTAAAATACTCGAGCGTATAAACATCAACTCTGCTTCTGCTTCAGATATAGCAACGATCCCGGGAGTTTCATTTGATCTAGCCAAACAGATTTGGGAGTTCGTAAAATTACGGGAGCGTATTGAAAGTGTTTCAGAATTAGAAAAAATTGAGGGTCTGTCTGAAGTTAAATTACAGCTAATTCAACTATATTTGTCGATTGAACAGTAAATGGGTAGTTGTGATGATAATATCATAATTTATAGGCTTAATTTTATTGAAAAGATTAAATAAGAATGACTAGTATGGATTTTACAGAAGAGCACGATTTTTTCAGAAAAAGCTTTAAAGATTTTTTACAAAAAGAAGTAGTCCCATATATTGAAAAGTGGGAGAAAACAGGTTCCATTGACCGTTTTATCTGGGAAAAGTTTGGAGAAATGGGCTATTTTGGACTGGTATATCCAGAGCAATATGGTGGGATGGACTTAGATATATTCTACACAATTATTTTCTTGGAGGAATTGCAAAAAATTAACTCTGGTGGTTTTGCTGCCGCTATGTGGGCGCATGCTTATTTGGCAATGACTCATTTAAATAAAGAAGGGAATCAAGCCCAAAAAGAGATGTATTTGACTCCGAGTATTACTGGAGAAAAAATTGGCTGTCTATGTATTACTGAGCCATTTGGCGGAAGTGATGTTGGAGGTATGAGAACAACCGCTGTTAAAAAGGGAGATACCTATGTTCTTAACGGATCTAAAACCTTTATTACAAATGGTGTTTATAGTGATTATTTAATTGTTGCGGCAAAAACGGCACCGGAACTAGGAAACAAAGGGATTAGTATTTTCGTTGTTGATAGAGATGTCAAAGGGTTATCTGCAACCAAATTGGATAAACTAGGCTGGAGGGCCAGTGATACTGGAGAAATTGCTTTTGACAATGTAGCCATTCCTTTGACTAATTTAATGGGAGAAGAAAATAAAGGCTTCCCATATATTATGCAGCATTTTGCACTAGAACGTCTAATAATGGCTGTTAATGCACATGCACGTAGTGAATTTGCATTAGAATATACTATTCAATATATGAAGGATAGAATGGCTTTCGGACAATCGATTTCGACATTTCAGGCGTTGCGACATAAAATCGCACAATTGAGCAGTGAAGTTGAAGTAGCGAAAACCTTTAATTACGCCACAGCGAGAAAATTGAAAGCAGGTGAATATGCGGTCAAGGAAGCAACTATGGCGAAACTGGTTTCAACTAAAATATCTGACGACGTAATGTATGAATGCCTCCAACTATTGGGTGGGTATGGCTATATGGAAGATTATCCTTTAGCACGGTTGTCTAGAGACAGTCGATTAGGTCCAATTGGTGGCGGAACCTCAGAGATTCTAAGAGAAATAATTGCAAAAATGGTAATAGACGGAAAGGATTATAAGCCGGCTACCTAATATTCATTCTGTAGAATACTAAGAGCGATATTGGCGCGATACTTGTAACCGATCTTATGTAATTTAAATAAAAATGAAGCACAGATTTTTAAAATATTTTCTAGGTTTAAGTATTCAAGTCTTCTGTATAAGTGTTTTTGCTCAAACTGAGCTAAGAAGTAAAGTAGCCGATTTTTCGAACTACATGCCGATTGTAAGTGCTAATATTTATATACAAAACACTACGCTCGGTACGATCAGTAACTCTGATGGGAAATTCGTTTTAGTGGTACCTCGTGAGTTTGAAAACGATACCCTAGTAATTTCTTCTATTGGATATAAAAGTTTCAAAGTTCCAATAAACGATTTTAATAATTCGGAAGATATCTATCTCGATACAGATATTGCATCGCTTGACGAAGTATTAATCATAGCAGCAACTAGACCCAAAACTGGAAATGACATAGTCCTAAAGGCTATCGAGGAATTGTCTTATAATTTACCGGAACAACCTTATTTACAAAAAGGATTTTTAAGACACAGAGAGCGCAATAGGAAGGAATACAAATGGCTTATTGAAAGCGCGATCACATTATATGATTCTAGTTATGCTTCTGGGGCTAAGGATAATTTAAAAATTAACGTCGATGAAAATAGGAAGAGCTATGATTTAAGAGAAGTCGATAGCTTATATGCTTATGCCGTCTATCTGAAATATCAAAAAAAGAATACCGATTTTAAATCTAAAAAACTGAATAGAGATACTATTGAAACAGCATCTTTGATTGAAGCAATAAAGTGGAATGATAAAAGAATCAACGGACTAGAGAATATCTTTAAGGGACGACTTAATTTGTTGAGAAATTCAAATATCAAGAAGGCGTTATTTGGAGAAGGAGTGCTTGATAAACATCAGTTTGAATTAGATACTATTTTAGTAGATGATGGTAGAAAACTGTATAAAATAAAAATTTCAAAAAGTACAGATTTCGTCGGTTTAAACACTAAGAACATATACAATGAAGGTTATCAGGCAAATGGCTGGCTATATATATATTGGGACACTTACGCGATTAAAAAAATAGAGTATGAACTGGTTGCTGCTTCTGAAATTCAAAAAGGCAGAAGTAAGAGCCTTTATGGTACACAAATCAATCATAAGCTTGTAATGACCTATACCGAGTACCAGGGTAAAATGTATCCCAATTATTTTTATTATGAGACTCCGAAACTAGTTAATGTAGGTAATAGATCTTCCGATAAAGTAAAGATAGACGATAGAGATACACGTTTTTATTATACCGTTCAGGAAATATTATTTACTGAAATTATTCAAGATCCGGAGATCATTAGCGAAGCTTTGCAGAAGGATTGGTCTGAAGATATTTTTTCATCCAGACCGTATAATAAAGAATTTTGGAAAAACTATAATGTATTGCTTGAAAGTGAAGAAGAAGAAAAGCTGATCCAAGATTTAAGTAAACGGGCAACCTTATTCAAACAATAGTTAACTAATCCCTTGATGTAATGAGTTTGTCGTTCAACTCGCTCAAGGTGCTTAATGGAATTTGCCTAACGATTTTTTTTGAAAAACCTTCGGTGTTATTTGTAATTTAGGGTTGAAACTTCCATACATAATTGGAGCCTGGTACTACAACTGTGACCTCCTTCATAGAATTCTTTGGGCTTTGATTCGATTAGAGTAAAAAAAATAGTTTTCACGCATCTTATATCCAAAAACTTATTATCTTTGCCGACCTAAAGAGAGGAGGTTAAGACACTATGTTAATAATACCAATAAAAGACGGAGAAAATATCGATAGAGCACTGAAGCGTTTTAAACGTAAGTTCGATCGTACAGGAACAATGCGCCAGTTGCGTTCAAGACAAGCTTTTTCAAAGCCTTCTGTAGTTAGAAGAAAGCAAGTTCAAAAAGCACAATATATACAAGGACTTAGAGACGCTGAAGAAATTTAGTATATTCCGGCAAAAGCAGGAATCTAATCCTAATTATAGATACAACCACTAAGCAATTAATTGTTTAGTGGTTTTTTTAGTTTATCATATATATATATAGATTGTCATTTTTCTTTTATCAAATTCCTAAATCGTATATTTATCTTAACAATAAACCGTTCATAAGGAATGCCCTTTATTCAATTTATTGACTATTTAACTTTAGAGAAGAAATATTCTCCGCATACCATAACTGCATATAAGAAGGATCTAGAAAGTTTTTTGGTATTTGCTTCGGAAGGATACGGCTATCAGAACATAAAAGAAGTTAACTATTCGATTATTCGAAGTTGGATAATATCATTGGTGGATACGAATATTTCAAATCGGACTGTAAATCGTAAGATCTCTTCCTTAAAATCATATTACAAGTTTTTACTGAAAACTTCACAAATCGAAATAAATCCGTTAACAGGGCATAAAGCTCTAAAAACGTCGAAGAAGATACAGATTCCTTTTTCCGAAGTAGAAATCGAAAATGTTTTGGAATCACTTGAGTCTGAGACCAATTTCAGTGGTGTAAGAGATAAACTAATTGTTGAACTTTTCTATTCAACCGGAATTAGACGTGCTGAATTAGTAGGTTTAAAGCTCTTGGATATATCTATAGTTAAGAAAACAATGAAAGTCTTGGGAAAAAGAAACAAAGAAAGAATCATCCCTTTGTTGCCATCTGTACTTGCCACGATTGAAAAATACATCATTCTAAGAAATGAGCAAAAGCCAATAAAAGATGATACTTGGTTTTTCTTGTCAAATAAAGGGGATAAAATTTATGAAACCCTTGTCTACAGAATAATAAATACCTATTTTAGTAAAGCTTCTGAAAAGGTTAAAAAGAGTCCGCACATTCTACGACATTCTTTTGCAACTCACCTATTAAATGAAGGAGCAGATTTAAATGCAGTGAAGGAATTGTTAGGGCATTCTAGTTTGGCTTCAACACAAGTTTATACTCATAATAGTATAGCTAAATTAAAAGAGGTGTATAAAAATTCACACCCTAGAAATTCCAAAAAATGAAAAGATATTTTGAGTTTTGTTTAACTCAAACAGTACTAATTTAAAACTAATCAAGTGTATGAAAGTAAATGTGCAAACTCCCAATTTTGCGGCAGATAGTAAACTACTAGTATTTATTGAAAAAAAGCTTTCCAAATTGGATCAATTTTATGACCAGATTATATGCGCTGATGTTTTTCTAAAAGTTCAAAGGACAAGTGAAAAGGAAAACAAAACTGCAGAGATATTGTTAAGTATTCCCGGAGGGGATTTAATGGTAAAAAAAGATGCAAGGACTTTTGAAGAAGCTACTAATGGATGCGTTCAATCATTGGAAAGGCAGCTAAAAAAAAGAAAGGAAAAATTAAGAGCCTTTTTATAGTATATTTTTTGTAAAAAGTTTTTTATAAAAAAATAAATTATCTACATTTGCAGTCCGTTAGAAATAGCGGACTTTTTTATGACTAATAGTTTGTAAAAAAGCCGATGTAGCTCAGCTGGCTAGAGCAGCTGATTTGTAATCAGCAGGTCGTGGGTTCGAGTCCCTCCATCGGCTCTTTAAAAAAGCTGAAAGTTCTTTAAAATACTAGTGTTGAGGGGAGATACTCAAGC
>RCND010001766.1_pt1 | contig 12172 bp, 5 predicted proteins | sample 2041351 | NCBI WGS metagenome assembly RCND01 (sample SAMN09708230, study PRJNA481090) | Marine sediment metagenome, whole genome shotgun sequencing project. | biome: marine sediment; feature: ocean; material: sediment; isolation source: Sewage treatment plant 12B marine sediment (STP12B) ...
CTCCTGGGCTTGTGTGACTGAAAAGGCAAATATCAATCCTAAGGCGATAATCATTCTTTGTGACCTCATTGAAATCTGTTTTAGTGATTTTATGTTAATCTTCATTTGTATAGGTTTTAAATATTCTCTCCATACGAAAATCCGGAACGCATAAGTTCCTTGATATATGCATCAAGGTCAGGCCTGTTTGTTCATATACTTTGCTACTGCATTAAAACCTGAATACTTCACAACTCTTGATTTGCATTTTTAATTATTAATCACCCTTTTGTTTAATTTCCCGTAACAGGCTCAACAATTAGCACATATGTAATATCTTCTGCCTTTACCATATACTCGGGCAACCTTTGGTTAGGAAGGTTGCCTACGCCGGCATGGGCGATGTCGATGGTAAGGTAGGTGTACCCTGTTTCTTTCAGCTTATTGGTTACCCCTGCTTTTTCCAATTGTTTTTCGCTATATGGCAGTGCGGTAAAGTTAAATGTAGTCCCCTGGGAATTTTGCAAGTTTCTTCCATTGGGGAAGACCTGTAATTTTTGTTTTCCCTGCAGGTTGTTTATACAGATGAAATGTAAGCCTGTTCCTGACGGATTGCTTACAGACATTTCCCTCACATCGGAACGGTTGCCATTGGCCTGTGGCCTGATATAGGGTACGTATATTTCTTTAACCGTTGACGAGTATCTGCCTAAAGGTGCGCTTAACTGACGGTCGCTGTAATTTTCATGTGGTCCCCTTCCGTACCAGTCCACTTGTTCAATGTCACCGGGCATTACCATGTTAATACCAATCCTTGGAAGGTCTACCCCTTCAAAGTCATGGACAATTTGTACCTCCTGACCCAATACTAGTGAGCCATCTGCCATAAAGTTATAATGGGTGTGCAGGCTAAAAATAGGTTCATAGTTTGATGGGTGCAGCCATTCCTGATGTACGCTGACCCGAAAGTGTTTATTGCTGATTTTTTCCTTGTCAATTTTTACTGTACCTGGTTGCAAATTATTTAATCCGGCTTTTTTTACCCAGGAATCCATATAACGACTTTCACTGCTCCAACGAGAATCGTTATCGATGGGTGCCCGCCATGCTGTGAATTGAAAACCTTTCCCTTCGGCAATCAATTCTTTATTGCCCGGTGCAAGTTGCCAGCTTTGCAACTTCCCTGTTTGCATATCAAACCGCCAATTACTTTTGTGGGATTGAATTTCTATTGCCCCTTCATATTTTTTAATGTGCAATTTTTTGTATGCGGTAATCCTGTCTATGGATTTACCCTTCCAATCCGACAGGAGAAACTGCTCTCTTCCTACAACATGCCCGGCTTTTGCCCAGGGCTTATCATACTTTAACAGCAAAGAAATATTAAGGGTACGTTCACTTTCTTCATTATATTTTTGCAAATCAGCCGGTATTATATAATCAGATTTTTGTCTTGGGGCAATATCAAAACCCTTTAAAAAACCACTCTCCACAGCATTACCATTTTCATGCAATTCCCATTTTAAGATGTACTTGTTACCATCAATATTTTCAAAATAGTTTTTGTTTAAGATTTCGATTTCCGGTTTTAATGGATCGGGCATCGTAACTTTAATGGGCTGGTAGGCCGCTTTTACTTCCAGTAAAGCGGGCTGTGGAGTACGATCCGGGAATACCACACCGTTATTGCAGAAGTTGCCATCGTAAGTTTTACCATAAGTGCTCCCATAATCAAAATAACTTTCCCCATTATTTGTTGTAACGCGCATCCCCTGATCCACAAAGTCCCAAATAAATCCTCCTTGTACTGCCGTCAGTTCAGAGTTTTCAAATATTTGCATGTATTCTTTCAGGTTGCCTGTGGCATTGCCCATGGAATGGGCATATTCATTAAAAATTACCGGTACGTCATTATTTTGCATCCCCTGTACGGTGTAAGGACGACCGGTGTTGAGACGAACAGCCGGATAGGTCTGCGAGTAGGTATCGGTAAAATCAATCTTTGTCCGATTAAGTGTATATTGGATAATACGCCCAGTCGTATCCCTTTTACGTATCCAATCAGCTTGTAAGCGGAGATTTTGCCCAGTATGGGATTCGTTCCCCAACGACCAGATAATAATGCTTGGATGGTTTTTATCTCGTTCTATTAAACGCCGTGTCCTGTCAATAAACATGGGCGACCATTCGGGATTGTCGGTAATAGCAGTGCTGTTGGTTTCGTTGTTCACCTCGTTTAAAAGGTAAAGACCCCATTCGTCGCACAAGTCAAATAATGCGGGATGGTGCGGTGCTATTGCCAAACGGATGGCGTTAATGTTGTGCTGCTTCATGAGTTGTATATCTTTCACCAGTACCTCATAGGGGACATGCCTCCCATAATCCGGGTCTGTTTCCACACGGTTGACGCCTTTAATAAGTATGGGTTTACCGTTTACCAGCAATTGGTTTCCATTCCTTTCTACTTTTCTGAAACCGGTTTTGCAGCTTACATGTTCTATTTCTTTATCATTATCAAACAGGCTGATATTTACCATATAAAGCGCAGGGGTTTCAGCCGACCATTTTTTTGGGGATTTCACTTCCCCTTTAAATATTATTTCCAGTTCTTTGCCGGGTTGAACGGGTGGTACACTTTTATGCCCGGACAGCAACACATTCTTCCCATCAGATAATTCATATTTTACCGACAGATTTTCTACCTTTTCCGGCAGTGTGTTTTTTATAAGGGCTTTGACCATTAAGGTCCCGTTTTTAAGTTTTTTGTCTAAACCAGCTACCACTTCGTAATCCCTAATGTGGTTTTTTGGTGTTTGATATACATAAACTTCCCTGAATATCCCACTATTACGCCACGTATCCCATGTTTCCATATACGAGCCGTCGCACCACCGCAGAACCTGCACTGCCAAATGGTTTTTCCCAATTATCACATCTTCAGTAATATCAAACTCGGCAGGCAGAAAACCGTCCTGGCTGTAGCCAATTTTTCTTCCGTTCAGCCATACGTATATAGCTGAATTGGCCCCGGCAAAATGAAGGACGATACGTTGTTCTGACCAATCTTTTGGTATATCGAAAGCTGTGCGGTAGCAACCGGTTGGGTTGCCATAAGGATTTTTGGGCGACATGATGAATGGGGCTTTCCCTTCCCATGGCTTGCCGTGGTTGGTGTAAATGGGGATGCCAAAGCCCTGGGTTTGCCAGGTAGAGGGCACACGTATTTTGTCCCATCCGGAATCATCAAAACCCGGAGAATTAAAATCCACAGGGGATTTCCCAGGTGTTTGTGCCAGGAAAAATTTCCAGGGTCCCTGTAATACTTTAAAACTATGTGACGATTGCCAGTTAGCTTTCACCTCTCCATCAAGGCTTACAACAGGGGTAAACAGCGTACTGTGTGGCGGTTCGGCATTTACTTTGAATATGGCCGGGTTTTCCCAATCATGCTCTTGTGCTTCAATGTATGGAACAAATATAAATACCAAAATTAGTACTAAAACATTTCTTAAGGACTGCACCCTATTTTTGAAACAACGATTTTTTATTGCTAAGTTCATTGTTGTCATTTTTATTTCTTGAATATCAATTCGTTTAACCTTTGTTTCCATACACCCCGCCAAAGCCAGACCGCATGCTACAACAACCGAAGCCTTGAGAAATCATCTGCGAGATTGCATTTTCATTCTCATAACTAAATTTCTTTATTATGGATTTTTATGTTGATAATTCCCAGTTGTTAACTCAACAGGACCAAGCAAACCAGAAAGCAATAGATTATGCTCGCCCTCTTTGGGTTTCCTGTAATAGTCTGATACATTAGTTTTTGTTCTACGTTGATCCTCTGGAAGTTTACCATCGCCGATAAGGCGGTTAGGCCAACGATTAACAACTTCGATCTCGAGTTTATTAACGCCCTTTTTAATCGCCCCGCTAACATCAACACGCATCGGGCTAAACAATACCGCACCAAGATCAATCCCGTTAAGCTTAACAGAAGCCATATCGCAAACCTTACCAAGATCAAGCATAAACTTACCGTCAGAAACATGGCTAAGCTCAAACTCTGTAGTATACTTTGCCGTACCACTAAAGAATCTAACAGCCTTCTCTTCACGCTGCGTCCAGTCCACAAGCGAATCAAACACAAACGTTCCCTGTGCCTGTTTATCTGTAAGTCCTTCGACAGGGTAGAACCATTCCTTGTCGAACTGAACCGTCCACGGCCCCTGTATCTGCAGAACAGGCTTCAGTAGCGCAAAGTTCTTACCCGCTATCTTCTGTGCTGACTTTGCAAAAACAATAAACATTGAAGCATGCGATTCGAACTGCAGTTCAACACTAGTCCTGCCATCCTTTATAGTATACTCCGGCAGATCGCGTTTCGTACCGCTAACTGCATCCCACAGCTCCGGCTGACGACCAGTTTGCCTGAATGTAACTGTAACCGTCTCCGGGCGATCATTGCGGTTTGCAAGGAAGTAAAGATCAGCATCTGCCGTTGCACGATGGATATAATCGATATACGTTTCTTCCTGACCGGCAAACTCGATATCCGGGACAATGCCGTCAGCCATCAAAATCTCGCTCGGACTCTTGCCAAACACCACGCGTCCTTTACCAACTTTGCGTTCAACAACATCCTTACCGTCAAGATCACCCCAAAGCGAATCACCAATATCACTGACAACCTTATCGCAATTCGGATAATCTTTAAGCCCCGGATCAGAAACCGGTTTCGGACCAAGAACAGTCGCACCTGCTTTTACAAGCGATTCGATCTTTTTAGCAACTTCAACCGGCATGCGATCTGCATCCGGCAGAACCAGCAGACGATAACTCATACCGTCCGGCAGCACGAGTTTTCCATCCTCAACCGACACACGCTCAAGCAAAACCTCCGCGTTACAGACATCGTAATCGTAACCCTTACCCGGATTGTGTGTAACATTTCTTGGACCGACAAGGTTCGGAGCCCAGTCGCCGTTGTAATACAAAACGTCAGCAACGAACAAACCGCTTTGCAGCATTGCCTGGCAGCGATTAATGTAGCTCACCCAAGGCCCTGCCGCCATATCCCACCACGTAACATTCGGGTTGAAATGTGTGCCCGCTCCGTACTCATAACCCGGCTTGCCATCAACAGGACGCTGACAAGTTACTGTATGGAAAACAAAATAATTGATCCCATCACAGAAGGCTTGGTCGGCATCGGGCTTGAGGATATCCGGGTAACCCGTCCAGTGAGAACCTCCAATAGTCAGAGCCTCTGCCGAGGCGGTTCGCTTACCGTAAATGTGCGAGGCTGTGGCGGTTTGCTTACACATCATATTTTCGCCATTATCTTTATGTTTAAATTCCTCCCTCCAGAACTCGCCCTGTGGAAAATCAACACGTCCGAGATTCTTCAAACCGTCCATACACAGCGTACCGGACCAGCTTGGTCCTGCCGATTCGCATCGCGTCATAAGACCGTTTTCTTGGCAAAGCTCGTCGAAACGGCCATAATGTTCGTCGGCCATGCAGTCGGCAACGGTCTTGCGATAGTCATGCAGAAAACGGTCGGATATCTCGGCACTGCCGACGACCCAGCCCTTAAAGACCGGAAGATACGGAGTCGGGTCATAACCGCGGTACTTCTTGAAATGCTTGAGCATGTTATCCGTCCAGTTCGGATAACCGGCCTCGAAACTGTCACTGCAAAAACCTCTAAGACTTTTGCCCACCATGGGACCTGCCGCTTCGATGAGGAGTTTGGCAGTATTTTCGAACATCAGCTCAACACCTCCTCGGTCAAGGAAATCATTCTCCAAACCGCCCTGGTCCGGCATAGGCACAGAAAGCATCGCACCTGTCGTCCGGTGACCGGTACGGACTATCGTCCAATCGCCTGCCGGAACATCCCATTGAAGCGTGCCGTCCGCCTTGAATTTCCCCGTCAGGTCTATTACATCCTTTGGATCGATCGGTTTATCATCATTGGACGAGGTCCAGTGACCAAGGGTTTGCGACATAACCTTCTCAGCAGGTATAAAACAGTCTGCGTCAAGACGGTTACTCTTTGCTGCCAGATCATCCCGTTTATTAGGGCCGACCTTTCCATTTGCATTCTTTGGAGTCCGAAAAGCGACCACTGCGTTATCACGGTAATCAAGCTCCTCAAACGGCATCTTCACACTGTGGTTGACTCCCAACTGAGGCTTGGAATTGTAACCATCTATGCTCCCAGGCAGCGGCAGCTTACCGGAAAACTTCTGCGGTCCCTTGATCATCATCTGCGACTGGAGAAACCACCTGTTCGACTTTTCCGGCGTGATCCACGGCCCACCCATATTCCAGCCGGGAGCGATATTGACATCAACCTTGATACCTAAACGGTCTGCCTCTTTCAGGGCAAACTTAAAAAGTTTCATCCATTCATCAGAGAGAAACTTTGGCCCTTTTACAGGCATGAGTCCGCCCCAGATACCGCTACTAACCAGCAAAACCGACCCCATGCCCTTGGCCCTGAAGTTCTCCAGGTCACGGGTTATCGCTTCCTTGTCGACATTAGCATTAAGCCACCACCAGTAACCCGATGGCCTAGCCGATTCTGGTGGATTATCAAACGCCTTTTCAAGCGAACTCTCAACCTTACTGCTAATCGATTTTTCGATTGATTCAGTACAACCCCAGATAACAAGAACAACAACAGAAGCGATCAAAATTCTAAACTTCACAACTCTGGATTGGCCTTTCAAATTTTTCTTTTTATTTTTCATCCTTAAGTTGATGTTTTCTATTGTGAATCTCTTTGCATAACATCCTGAATATAAACAATTAACATCGCTTTTATTTATTTTGTAAGAATATCGAATTCGGCAATCCCCACTCTACCATTTTCTTCAGCCACCGTCAATGCTCTTAACTTAATAAATCTGCCTTTTTTAGCTTGGAATTCTTTTTTCTGCCATATTGGACTGTTTCTAATATTTGAAAATTCGCCTTTCGAAACCGGCTTCCCCCATATTTTTCTATTCTTGCTGATATACAATTCGTAATTGAATATTATACCGGGATTCCCACGCCCCTGATCGGGTAAATATTTAAAGCCTGCAATATTTAATGTCTCCCCTAAATCAATTACAAAATCAACTGGAGGAGTATCACGAAGTGTCCATGCCGTTTTTTCATTACCATCGAAGATTAATTGTGCACCTTCCACATCTTCAAACTCCCCTGTCATTTTCCATTTCGTTTTGGCCACGTCGAATTCGGCCAAAGAAACCTCACTTTGTTTATTCATTTCCGAATCAACAACAATAGCTTTAAGTACTGTTCTTTTTATTATTTCAAATGGTTCGGTATATTTTTTTGACTGATTACCTGGTTCGGTTCCATCGAGTGTATAATAAATATCCAGACCTTCACTATAAGTACTAATTGAAACCAAACCATATTTATCGCGAATTATATCGGGTTCGATAATAACTTTTGGTGCTTTATACAATTCGATATTTGAAATTACAGGGCACGCTTTAGCATCGATAATATTCATTCGAACTTTCGTTGCTGTTACATTTGGTAAGCGCAAAATCCGTTTCCAACCAATTGTAGTTTCCGATGCAATTTCTTTCCATGTATTATTAATAAATGCTTCCACTGTAAACTTTTTAACGCGCTGACCCAAACTAATATCTTCTTGTACAAGAAAACGATTAAACTCAGAGGGCTGTCCCAAATCAATAGTTACTGAAGCTTTTGTAACGCCATCATCGGTAATCCACGATGTTTCAGCAAAGCCATCAGTAACATTGTCAGCTTTATATTTTTTTGAGTTTCCACGAGTGTTTGATGCAGAAACAGTTTTATTGGCGGCAAGGTTATTTTCAAAATCAGCTTTTACAGCCTCAGCCAATTTCATAATCTGTTCAACATCTTTTTCGTGAATTAAACCACGGGTATCAACCGGAAAGTTTATGAGCAACGATGCGTTTCGTCCTATACTATTATAATATATATCTAAAAGATGCGGTAAACTTTTTACTTTATGGTCTTCGTATTTGTGATAGTACCAACCCGGGCGGATTGAAACATCAACTTCGGCGGGAACCCAATGAGTGCCATCTTCTTGTCCGGCTCGCAAAAACTCACGGTTTGAAACAACACCGGTGGCAACAAAGTCATCTCTTTTTAACATACACCAATTTGTTTCACGTGCCCAGCCTTCTTCGTTTCCAACCCATCTTATGTCTGGCCCGGCATCACTAAACATACATGCATCAGGTTGCAAGTCGCGTACAATTTTTCGTGTATTTCCCCAGTCGTAATATGTTGCTCTATCAATCTTACGTATTTCGTTTGCTCCACCGTAGTATCCATCTCCCCCATTGGCACCATCAAACCAAACCTCATATATTTCACCATAATTTGAAAGTAGTTCAGTTAGCTGATTCCTGAAATAGGTAATGTACTCCGGCATCCCATAATCTGCATGATTACGATCCCATGGAGAAAGATATACCCCCATTTTAAGGCCGTATTCTTCACAAGCTTCTGCAAGTTCTTTCAACACATCACCTTTCCCATTTTTCCATGGCGAGTTTTTTACTGAATGTTCGGTATATTCCGATGGCCATAAACAAAAACCATCATGATGTTTAGCTGTAAGAATTATCCCTTTCATTCCGGCATCTTTGCATACCCGCGCCCATTGACGGCAATTCAGTTCTGTGGGATTAAACATTTCGGGCTTTTCGTCACCCATTCCCCATTCCATGCCTGAAAAGGTATTCATATTAAAATGAACAAAGGCATAAAACTCAAGTTCGTGCCATGCCAGTTGGCGTTCGCTGGGTACAGGAAGAACTGTTTCAGGAGGTGACACCTGAGAACATGAGCTGATTAACAAAACAATAAATCCAGGTAAAAATTTATTTTTCATAATTATATATTTTTTGCGGAATAATCTTTAGCAAAAATTGTATTTATCTCCTTATCCAATTGTTTTAATGCCTTTACCTGATCTTGGGGAAACTGACCTGAATAATCGGGTGTTAAATTTAACATTAATGTACTTCCCCTACCAATTGATGAAAAGTAAATATCACGAAGTTCTTGTGGAGTTTTAGGCTTACTATTTAGAGTCCAGAACCAGGGATGAAGGATCTATGTATTTGCTGGGAACAGGAAACTGCATGACACTAGTGATAAAAATTAACTCGTAAAGGTACTTCGTAAGGGCTGTACATTTCTTTATACTCCTGAGGAGGAAACGAACCACTCTACCCGGAGTCATATCGAGATATAGAATAGTCCATCCTATTTCACGATTAGCTATTATATGATAACATTCAAATGTATATTTGCTTCAGATAAAGATCAATAAAACTAAAATTCTGGCATGAAGAAAATTATTGTTTTCACATTACTATCGATCACACTTCTATTGTCATGCTCTACCGAAAAGGAAGCGCAAAAGAAAGCAGAGACACCCCTAAGTGAATTTATGGATTTAAAATTTGGCATGTTTGTACATTGGGGGCCGGTGGCGCTTCGGGGAACAGAAATTGGATGGTCGCGCGGACTCCAAATTCCAAATGAAGAATACGACCAACTATACAAGGAGTTTTATCCCTCCAAATTTAATGCCGAAGAGTGGATTAAAACACTTAAAGATGCCGGCATGAAATATTTTGTAATTACTACAAGGCATCACGATGGTTTTAGTCTTTGGCCAAGTGAATATTCAGACTATAATATTAGCGCAACGCCATACAATAAAGATGTATTAATGGAAATGAAACAGGCCTGTGACAAGCATGGAATAATGTTTGGGACTTATTATTCCATTTGCGATTGGAAACACCCTGACTATCCATTGGGGAGTCCGGGCGGCAAAACAAAAAAGGAAACAGGCGACATGGAGAAGTTCATCCCATATATAAAAGGCCAAACCAGGGAATTAATTGAAAAGTACGATACACGGATTTTGTGGTTCGATGGTGAATGGGAAGAGCCTTGGACACATGATATGGGAATTGACCTTTACAATTATCTTAAAGGACTGGACCCAACGGTATTGATAAATAATCGCGTTGATAAAGGCCGAAAAGGGATGGAAGGGATTACAATTTCAAAAGAATATGCCGGTGATTTTGCAACACCTGAACAACGTGTTGGTGCTTACGATATTGAAAACCCATGGGAATCATGTATTACCCTCTGCAAACAGTGGGCATGGAAACCCAACGATGAAATGAAAAGTTTTGATGATTGCATTAAAAACCTTATAACAACAGTAGGAGGTGGCGGCAACCTGCTTCTTAATGTTGGCCCTATGCCAGATGGAAGAATTGAACCCCGACAGGTAAAGCGGTTGAAAGAAATGGGAGACTGGTTAAAAAAATATGGCGAATCGATTTATGCTACAAAAGGCGGACCTTATAAACCAACTGAAAAGATGGCTTCAACACGTAAGGGAAATAAAATATATCTGCATCTTTTTAACTGGTCGGATAGCTTGCTTAGCATACCTTCACCAGGTAACGCAAAAGTAAAAAGTTGCAAAGTTTTACTGGGAAATCAATTAAAATTCACAAAAACCACCACTAATCTTTTAGTGGAAATACCATCTGAATTAAGAAATGAACCGGTATTAACCATTGAATTAAATCTTAATGTAAATGCTTTAGCTATTAATTCATTTTAAACACTTTTTCACATCTGTTTAGGCATGGTTAATTGATGGTTCAAGCGAAAGGTGTTGGAATCGGATAATCTCACTGGTGATTGGAAGCTGATTACATTCAATAATAATTAAGATGAGACAAATGAGAGTGATACGATTACAGGGATGGATTCTGATAGGTGTGCTTGCTGTCACTGGTGCGTTTGGACAGACCGTTCAGAATGTCGAGCAGCCCTATGTGTATCGCCCTGCCAATGGAGGGATTGAGATTCTGAACGGTGAGCGCCTGTTCAATCGCCCTCTCTATAGCACCGCCCCGGGTTCTCAACGACTGATTGCGCTTGCCGGCGACCGGCCGGAATTCATGCTGATGAAGATCTCCGGCACAAAAAGCATGAACAAATTGGCCAATGTAAAGTTGGGATACGCAGGTGGGCCGTGGTTGGCTGATGTCGAGCCGGTTTTGTCACGGTACTGCATGGGGCAACAGCATTATCACTTAGGTGAAGTGAAGAACGGAATCGAAGTTGATGCTGTCAGGACGATGTCTTTTGAAGGACTTTTGCTGCGTGTAAAGTGTGGTGAAAAACCGATCGGGAAACTCGTCCTGGCCATAGGGGGAAGGGCTGTTGCCAACTACGATCAAAACCCTGCTGCAGCTTTTAATCCGAAGGAATGCCAAGGCACGGAGATCAAGTTTTCAGCAAATACGCTGCAACTTTCTGGTAAAGGGCCGGAGCTGTTTGCAACTGCCAACGTCCCTTTGACTTTCACGGCTGCCGATCCTGAAGCAGTCAAGCAAGGCCCGGACGGACTACTTAAGTCACGGGCCGGGGAGACGGCCGTTGCAGCGCTTGTGGCTGAATGGCCCGCCAATGGTGAAATCTTCATCATCCTCACCACCGACACACCAGACTCTTCTGGCGTAGCGTCATTTCTCAAGTCCCCGGCAAAGGTCTTTGCCGCGGCAGTTGAAGACAATCGCGTGCTGGCGAATGCTATTGAGATCGAGACCCCGGATCCCTATCTAAACGCGGCTATGCCCGCCACGCTGCTCGCTTACAATGCCGTCTGGAACGCGCCGACGTTTCGACACGGCGCCATCGCCTGGCACGACGCCTTTGCTGGCTGGCGTGTCACATACGGGGCAACCACTGCTGGCTGGCATGATCGTGTACAGTCGCACATGAAAGCGTTCTATGGTAAGCAGTCCAAAGAAGGGCGTATCCCTTCAACCTTGGATAGTGACGGCATCTACAATATGGGAGAGCAGCTGGTCGATCAGGCTCTTTACGACTGGGAATGGACCGGCGACCTCAAGCCTCTGCAGGAGGGCGGGTTTGATGCCATCGCCCGCCATCTGGCCTGGGGCGAGAAGTACATAAAGACGCCCGATGGATTGTACGAGAATTTTCTGAACGCCTGGAATACCGACTACAAGTGGTGCAACGGCGGCGGTGGTACGATCGCGTCAACCTACTACTGGCGCGCCAACAAGACGATGGCCGATATTGCCGTCCGCCT
>RCND010004291.1_pt1 | contig 12170 bp, 9 predicted proteins | sample 2041351 | NCBI WGS metagenome assembly RCND01 (sample SAMN09708230, study PRJNA481090) | Marine sediment metagenome, whole genome shotgun sequencing project. | biome: marine sediment; feature: ocean; material: sediment; isolation source: Sewage treatment plant 12B marine sediment (STP12B) ...
TTATGAGTAAAATTATTGGAATTGATTTAGGTACTACAAACTCCTGCGTATCGGTAATGGAAGGCAACGAACCAGTTGTAATCCCCAATAGCGAAGGAAAAAGAACCACACCATCCGTGGTGGCTTTTGTTGAAAACGGAGAGCGTAAAGTGGGTGACCCGGCCAAAAGGCAAGCTATCACCAATCCCACCAAGACTGTATCCTCCATCAAGCGTTTTATGGGGGAGACCTTTGACAGGGTGAGCAAGGAGATCGCTCGGGTTCCCTATAAAGTAGTTAAAGGCGAAAATAACACACCACGTGTTCAGATTGACGATCGCAAATATTCACCACAGGAGATCTCAGCTATGGTTCTTCAGAAAATGAAGAAAACCGCAGAAGATTATCTGGGGCATGAGGTTCAGGAAGCCGTTATTACGGTACCGGCATATTTTAGTGACTCACAGCGCCAGGCCACCAAAGAGGCCGGAGAAATTGCCGGACTTCAGGTGAAGCGCATTATTAACGAGCCTACAGCTGCTTCGCTGGCATACGGACTTGACAAAAAGACCTCCGATCTTAAAATTGCTGTATTTGACCTGGGTGGTGGTACATTTGATATCTCCATTCTTGAACTGGGTGATGGCGTATTTGAGGTCAAATCGACCAATGGCGATACCCACCTGGGTGGTGACGATTTTGACCAGGTGATTATCGATTGGCTGGCCGATGAATTTAAAAAAGATGAAGGACTCGATCTGAAAAAGGACCCCATGGCCCTGCAGCGCCTGAAAGAGGCTGCTGAAAAAGCCAAGATCGAACTCTCCAGTGCCACACAGACCGAGATTAACCTTCCTTATATTATGCCGGTGGATGGTGTACCCAAGCACCTTGTGAAAAGTCTGACCAGGGCTAAATTTGAGAGTCTGGCCGACAGTCTGATCCAGGCCGTCGTTGAGCCCTGTAAAAAAGCACTTAAAGATTCAGGCCTGAGCAGGGATGAGATCAATGAGGTGATTCTGGTGGGAGGTTCTACCCGTATCCCCGCAATCCAGAAGGTTGTTCAGGATTTCTTTGGTAAAGCACCTTCCAAAGGGGTGAACCCCGACGAAGTTGTAGCTGTAGGAGCTGCCATCCAGGGTGGTGTGCTTACCGGAGAAGTGAAAGATGTTCTCCTGCTTGACGTAACACCACTTTCTCTGGGTATTGAAACCATGGGCAGTGTGAACACCAAGCTTATTGAATCCAATACCACCATTCCTACAAAAAAGACTCAGACCTTTACCACGGCTGCAGATAACCAGCCATCGGTTGAGATTCATGTACTGCAGGGCGAAAGGGCCCTGGCCAAGGATAACAAGACCATTGGTCGCTTCCACCTGGATGGAATCCCACCATCACCACGCGGACTTCCGCAGATTGAAGTTACCTTCGATATCGATGCCAACGGAATTCTGAATGTCTCTGCAAAGGATAAAGGAACCGGAAAAGAGCAGAGTATCCGCATTGAAGCTTCATCCGGACTCTCCGACAGTGAAATCGAAAAGATGAAAAAGGAGGCTCAGGAGAATGAAGAAGCTGATAAGGTAGCAAAGGAGCGCATTGACAAACTTAATGCCGCAGACAGCCTGATATTCCAGACTGAGAAGCAGCTGAAAGAGTTTGGCGAAAAGATCTCCGACGAGAAGAAAGCTCCCATCGAAGAGGCTCTTAACACCTTGAAAGAAGCGCACAAAAGTGAGGACCTGGCTGCTATTGATCAGGCCACGGAGACGCTGAATACTGTATGGCAGGCTGCCTCACAGGATATGTATAATGCACAACAGCAAGGTGCCGAAGGCGCACAGCCCGGCGGCGAAGCTGAAGGCGAACCTGCTCCTGAAAAAGGAAGCGATGATGAGGTAACCGATGTTGATTTTGAGGAAGTAAAATAGACTTCATCCTATACCAATGAGAAAAGGCTGTCACCTGCGTGATGGCCTTTCTTGTTTCATGGAGAAAAGAGCTACTCTTTTTCACTATATTTGAGCTTATGTACAGAGTGCTAACTATTTGTTTATTGTTATGGGGAGCCCTCGCCTTACAAGGACAGAACCTGGTGGATGAGGAAGGGCGGAAAACAGGACACTGGAAAGTGGAATATCCAAATGGTCTTACCCAATACGAAGCTGATTTCGAATTAGGCCACCCTGTGGGTGAGATGTTGCGTTATTATGAAAAAGGCGGCTTGAAGGCTCGTTTGATATTTGAAGCGGAGGGCAAGCGTAATTATGTTTTCCTTTTTTACAAGAGTGGGAAACCATCAGCAGAAGGATGGTATGTGAATCAGCTCAAAGATTCGGTATGGACCTACTACTCCGACTTTGATGCATCTGTAAGGATCAGAGAGCCCTACCTTGAGGGGAAGCTGAACGGGCCAAGTTACAGCTACTATCCCAACGGACAGATCTCCGATGAGGTGGAGTGGAAGCAGAATGTAAAGGATGGAGCCTGGAAGCAGTATTATAAAAATGGTGCTTTAAGATTATCCGGCCACTACGAAAATGGGCTACTCCAGGGCCCCTATGAAGTCTATTTATCCAACAACACCATAGAAATCCGAGGGAGCTACCTGGATGGCAAATCGAATGGAATGTGGCGCTTTTATGATGAGAATGGGGAAGAGGTCTATGCGCTTGAGTATGTAAATGGAGCTCCGGCCGACATGGAAAAATATGAGCTATGGGTCCAGGACTCCCTGAAGAATTATGAAGTCCTTACTGAACCTGAAAGCATACAGCAATACTAGCCTTTCATGAAAACGTTCAGACTCTTACTTTTCATGTTATTAATATCCCTGGGAGTTCAGGCCCAGGAAATCGCCCCCGGTGTGCACTGGGTATATTTCATCGATAAGGAGGGGGCTTCCTATCAGACTAATCAGCCTGAGCTCTTTCTCTCAGAACGTTCCGTAAACAGGAGAGCTATGCAGGGGCTTGCAGTTGATCGCCTTGATCTTCCAGTATATTCTGCTTACCTGAATGAAATCAAGGCAATGGGTGTGGAGATCAAGCATGTATCCAGGTGGTTAAACGGGATCGCTATGATCCATATGAACGACACCACCTTTCAAGAGGTCCTCCAGCTTACCTTCACAGATACGCTTCCCTGGGTGCCTGCAAGGGATGACCTCTACTTTCCACAGAAAAGCGGTCAGGCAAGATTTGACCTGCCTCTTGAACCTGCTCCGGCATTTGATTATGGGGTGGCCAGAGAGCAGGTAGAGCAGGTAAGAACCAATGGTTTGCATGAACTGGGCTACACTGGATCAGGGGTGTGGATCGGGGTTCTGGATGCTGGTTTTTACAATGTGGACAGTCTACCTTCCTTTACTACATTGATTGATGAAGGTAGAATTCTGGGAGCCCGGAATTACGTCGATGAGACCTCCATTTATCGCCAGAATTCATCCCACGGCATGTCTGTGCTTTCCATCATGGCAGGCGAATGGGATGGATCTATGGTGGGAACTGCGCCCCATGCCAGCTACCTTCTTTGCATGACGGAGAATTCCGACCAGGAGACCCGGATCGAAGAAATTGCCTGGATTGAAGCGGCAGAGTACGCTGATAGTCTGGGTGTAGATGTGATTAATACATCACTGGGTTACTCCGAATTCGATGGAGTGATCTATGACTATACCTATCGTGATATGGATGGTGAATCCACCTTTATTTCTAAGGCTGCCTCGCTGACAGCCTCGCGGGGAATGATTCTCTGCAATAGTGCGGGTAATGAAGGAAATGATGATTGGTTCTATATCACTGCTCCGGCTGATGCCACCGACGTACTCACCGTGGGGGCGGTGGACAGCACCAATCTGATCGCAAACTTTAGTTCAAGGGGGCCCTCCTATGATGCCCGAATCAAACCAGATATTACAGCCATGGGGAGAGCAAGCGGAGTACAACACCGGAGCGGCGGACTGGCCCGGGGAAATGGCACCTCCTATTCTGCACCTGTAATGGCCGGTTCCGTGGCAGCCCTCTGGCAGGCCTTTCCTGAGCTTCCGGCTAAGGAATTGATTCATATGATCAGGCAAAGTAGCCACCGGTCGATGAATCCGAATGCAAATTATGGTTTCGGGACTCCGAATATGCTCCATGCCTATCATACTATTACCCGGATTCCTGTACGATTTAGAATCGGAGAAATTGAGATCTGGCCCAATCCTGCCAGGGAGCATATTACCATTAAAATACCAGAATCAGGAGAACAGCAGGTCCGCATTTATGATCTGAATGGAAAGCTTAGCTTCTCCCTGCAGATGCAGCTACCCGGCGAGATGGAGCTTCCTGCAAACCTTGTCAGCGGAGTTTATATCCTTGAGGTTCGTACCACCGGCAATATCTATCGTAGCCGCTTACTCAAACAATGATGCCTGAGAAATCCCGGTCATTATCGGAGCTGCTGGGGCAGGTAAAAGGAGCACTCGAAAAAGAGCTCCCGGACCATTACTGGGTCATTGCAGAGATCATGGAGCTGCGTGAGAGTCGCCACTGCTACCTGGAACTCATAGAAAAAAGTGAGGAGAATGACTCCCTTCTGGCAAAGATCAGGGCTACCATCTGGGCTTCCCGCTATGGCATGCTTCGTCCCTTTTTTGAAGCCTCAACAGGAACACAATTAAAAAGCGGTATCAAGATTCTTTGCAAGGCCTCCGTGGAGTTTCATCCCCAGTATGGATTGAGCCTGAACATCACTGATATTGATCCCTCCTACACCCTGGGCGATCTAGCCCGGAAAAAACAGGAAGTGATCCAGCGCCTGCGTAAGGAAGGTGTATTTGATATGAACAGGGAAGTGCTCTTCCCTCTTGTTCCCCAGCGCATTGCTGTGATCTCATCGGAAACTGCTGCTGGCTATGGTGACTTCTCGGAGTCCATTCAGCATAACAGTCATGGATTTCACTTTCATACCACTTTGTTTCCGGCTCTGATGCAAGGAGATGAGGCCCCTGGATCTATCATAACAGCCATGGAGAAGATCTATGAATCGGAGTCTGAATTCGATTGTGTGGTTATTATCAGGGGTGGTGGGTCCAAAGCTGACCTTGAGAGTTTCAATCATTATGAGCTGGCCTATTTCATTACTCAGTTTCCACTTCCTGTGATCACCGGGATCGGTCATGAAAGAGACGAATCGGTGGCAGATATGGTGGCTCATCAGGGCCTGAAAACACCCACTGCTGTTGCAGAGTTCCTGGTGGATCAGCTGCTGGCTTTTGAGTTTCGTTTATCTTCCCTGCTGGACCGGCTATCCACCTCTGTTCGTACCCGCGTACAGGGCAATCTTTCACGCCTGGAGAGGTATCAGGGAGATATCATGCATCTAAGCAGAGGATTGCTCCAAAAGCATTCCGAACAGCTCCGGCAAAAAGAAGAACTCCTTCGCAGAAGCATGGCCATGCAACTGGACAGGAAAGGGGATTATCTTGCTCTCCTTGAAAAAAGAACCGAGCTGGTCGATCCCAGGAATATTCTGCTCAGGGGCTACTCAATGACCCTGGTGGAGGGCAAATCGGTAGCATCAGTAAAAAACATCAAAGTAGGGAGCCTCCTGGAAACCCGGCTCCATGATGGGAGCATTATCAGCAAAGTTGAACTTAGCCCGAAAAAAGATGACAAAAGAGAAGATTAGTTACAACAACGCAATTGTCGAGATAGAATCGATCCTCGAGCTTATTGAGGAAGGGAAGCTGGATGTGGATGAACTGGCCGAGAAAGTCAGCAGGGTCACGGATCTTCTGAAAATCTGCCGTGAAAAGCTCTACCTTACTGAAAAACAGATTGGTAAAATTCTGGATGAAGACTAGTTACTGAGTACTAGGCACTATATATACCTGGATAGGGTATCCAACAACTCACTGACCTTGATGGGCTTCGAGAGGTAATCATCGCAGCCCGCCTCCCGACTGATTTCCCGCTCTCCCGACATGGCATAGGCCGTCTGTGCAATCACAGGCAGATCGGGACGTTCCTCTTTTATGCGCCTGGTACATTCATAGCCATTAATAAGCGGCATATTGATATCCATCAGCACCGCATCTAAATCGCTGTGTTCCCTGAACATCTCCATGGTTTCCTCTCCGTCCTTGGACCAGAGGACCTCCACCCCCGTGTCTTTAAGGGACTCAAACAGAAAATAATAATTGGACTGATCATCTTCGGCGATCAATATTTTCTTGTCATCCCAGGATCTCAGATTGCTGGAAGGGGTTCGCAGCGCTGCTTCATATTTTAAGGGAATCTCGTTACGCGGAAGGATGAACCAGAAAGTTGATCCTTCGCCCGACACAGAGTTCACCCCAATGGTGCCTCCAAGTATCTCTGTCAGATTCTTTGAGATAGCCAGGCCCAGTCCGGTTCCGCCATATAGCTTTGTCTTTGCCTCATGGCCCTGCATAAAACGGTCGAAGATTACCTTCTGCTTCTCCACACGAATCCCTATTCCAGAGTCTTTTACATAAAAATATACTCCCTCCGGGTGCTCTTTAATTCCAAGAATAATCTCCCCCCCCTCGGTAAATTTGACCGCATTGCTCATCAGGTTTATAAGGATCTGTTTCAGGCGGAAGGGATCTGTATAGATGGCCAGCTCATTGAGTGGCCAGTTCCAGTCCAAACGGATGTTTACACCCTCTTTCCCGGTCCGCTTGATGTTCTGAATAAACATCAGGTGCAGTTCCTTAAAAAGTTCCCTGACAAAACACTCTGCAATATGAACATTAACCTGTCCGGCTTCGATCTTTGCAATATCGATAATATCATCGATCAATCGCATCAGGTCGTCGGCCCCCTGGTTAATCTGAGCAATGAAATCCCGTCGGTCTTCCGGAGTTAACTGCTCATCTGACAGCAGATCCGAAAATCCAACGATAGCATTCATGGGTGTCCTGATCTCATGGGACATATTGGAGAGGAAAGCGGTTTTCAAACGATCTGATTCCTCAGCCTTATACTTGGCTTCCAGTATCTTACGCTCTGACTCCTTTCTTTCAGAAATATTCTTCAGGATAACTACCATGGACTCTGGTTTCCCCTCACTGTCGTAAACAGCACCGGTGGAGACCTCCGCATCGAAGGTAATTCCGTCGGGACGAATCACCTGGTACTCCAGGTTCTTCAAATATCCTTTCTTCCAGGTCTCAGCAAAATTCTGGATGGATAAGCGCCAGTGCATCTTGTTAATAAACCTGAATATTTTTTGTCCATATACCAGTTCCGGCTTCACATTAAAGGCCTCCAGGAACGCACTGTTAAAATCCAGGATCAGGGCAGCGGGGTCCACCACCAGCATGGGATCGGGGGAAGATTCAAACACACGCCGCTGGCGCTCCTGGTTAGACCTGAGGCTGTCCTGATGCCTCCGTCTGTCAATGGCCAATGCAATCTGATCGCTTGCAAATTCCAGCAATTCAACATCCGATTGGGTATAGATGGTCTGCTCCGTGTAGGACTGAACTGCAAATACCCCAACGGTTTTATTCTCATGCGTTAACGGTACCCCCAACCAGCTCACACAGGGTGCTCCTACCGGCTCAATTTCGCCCTGCTGGGTCAACTCTTTTTCCCGTTCAATATCCACCAATTGTGCCTCTCCGGTTCTGATCACAAAACTGGTAAGTGTTTTCCGGGCCGGAAACTCGGTAAAGGCATCTTTCTCATCCTCCATGAAAGGAAGGGTAAGGGTATCTGCTTCCTCGTTATAGAGGGCCAGAAAACATCGTGTCCACTACTCTGCCCAGAGAAACCCTGATCATGCTATAAAGCTCATCTAGACTGTGGGTACTGTTTACAGCATTGGAAATATCAAAAAGAACCTGCCTGACCAACTCACCCTTCTTTCGTTCATTTATATCCTCATGTATTCCGGTCAGACGTATGGTATTGCCTTTTTCATCATAACTAACTGCCTTTCCCTGACTTCTTATCCACACATAGGATCCACTTTTATTCTTTAAGCGAAATTCTTCGAAAGAGCCCTCACGATTTTTGATCACTTCCTGGACAGTCTGATACGAGATCTCCATATCATCGGGATGCTGCAGGGAAGTCCAGGTCTCTAAGGCTTGTGGTAACTCATCCGGTCCGTATCCCAGCATAGAGAACCAGATAGGAGAAAGGTACACTTCATCATTAATCAGGTTCCAGTCCCAAAAGCCAAGGTTTGCACCAGTAAGGGCCAGGTTCAGACGCTCCTCACTGCGCCTGAGTGCATCCTCCGATACCCTGGATTCGGTTATATCCCTGGCAACACCAATCACAGAGTCAATGGCTTCTGAGCTTCCCGTTTCCGGATAGAGCCTCCACTCAAATGTGGTTTTTCCATTGGCCATCTCAAAATCAAATACGATGGTTTGAGATTCCCCTGTCTTAAACACTTTTTCAAGGGCCCCCTCCCACATAAGCACCAGCTCTTCAGGAAAAATTCCCATTTCGCGGTGACTCTTATTTAAAAAATCTTCAACAGGCATGCCGCTCTGGATTGCCGCTGTACCATTTACATAGAGATGCCTGTGGTCCCTGTCAAAATGCATGATCACATCAGGAGAGTTCTCTGCCAGAGCCCGGAAGTGCTCCTGGATTCCAACAGTGATCTGGTCAGTTTTTTCTGTTCATCTATATTCCTTGTAACCAGTAGGATGTGTGGCACTTTGTCAATCTGAACAACAGACATTGAATTAAGAGTCCAGAATTTCTCCCCCGATTTTTTAATGTTTCGCCATTCGAATGAAACCGGTTTCCCAGCAGATGCTTTTTTGACATACTTCCTTGCAAATTCAAGAGTATAGCCTTCATCACTAACAGAATAAAGTCCTATATCCATTGATTTCATATCCTCCTCGTCAAATCCGAAAATCTCAAGAAAGGTAGGATTGTAGTCGGTAATCTTCTTGGATTCAAAATCGATCAGAAGGATGCCATCATGAACCGATTTAAAGATGGACAGGTACCGGTCCCGGGATTCCATCAGCGCATGTTCCGCTTTCTGTCTTTGTTTGATGACATTGGTATACTTCAGTGCAGAGTAGACAGAGGGAACCAGTTTGAAGAGTTGCTCTTTCTGAACAAAGTCCCACACACCAGATTCAAGTGTCTGGGCTGCTTTTCTGGCATTCTTCTCCCCCACAAGGTAGATAAGAGGTACTTCTGACAGGTAGGGCCCCAGCTCCTCCTCTATCATCGCACGCAGAGAATCAGGAAGATCAAAGTCAGAGAGAAGCAAATCGGGAGGATCCTCTATCAATCTTAATCTTACCTGTTCACGCTCTTTGTAATGACAATGTTGCACATCAAATTTACCCTCTTTCAGGGCAGCAAGTACATCATCAGTTACCAAAGGGTCCAGGTGCCAAAAACATACACTTAGTTTCAGACCAGCCATTGGCTATGGTTCATTCCATGGATATTAATCGAAAAATAGATAAAAATTCTTGAAACTCCATGATTCATAATGCACTGTTATTACGTATTAGATTGTATTTTTGTTGCAGTTTTAACACCATGAATCTTTCGGATCATCTGCACCATAAAGTTTTTCAGATCATTGCATCTGTAGCTTCTGAAGAAAAGACTCCTTCCTATGTGATTGGAGGTTTTGTTCGGGACCTGCTTATCTCCGGTGGCAGTAGTGCTCCTAAGGATATTGATATCGTGGTGATTGGAAGTGGTATCGAGATGGCAGAAAAGGTAAGAGATGCCATCGGGAAAGAGGTTCCTCTGAGCGTTTTTAAAAACTTTGGTACAGCCATGTTAAAGTGGGATGATACCGAAATTGAGTTTGTGGGTGCCAGGAAGGAGTCTTACAGGCTCGACTCACGCAAACCACTGGTAGAGAACGGGACCCTTGAAGATGATCAGAACCGGCGTGATTTCACCATCAATGCGCTGGCCATCTCCCTGAACCCAGAAGATTATGGTGAATTGTTGGATCCATTTGGAGGAGTCAAACACCTTGAAGAGAAATTAATTACCACCCCGCTTGAACCAGGCAGCACCTTCTCGGACGATCCCCTAAGAATGTTGCGGGGGATTCGTTTTGCCACCACCCTCGGGTTCAGCATTGAAGCTGGGACCCTGAATGCTATCCATCAGTACCGACAGCGGATCAGTATTGTATCACAGGAGCGCATAAGCGATGAGCTCAACAAAATAATGTTAGCCTTAAAGCCCAGCAAGGGCTTTCTGCTGCTGGATCAAACCGGCCTGCTAGAAATTATTTTTCCCGAATTTCACCAGATGAAGGGGGTGGAACAGGTGAATGAGCAGCGCCATAAAGACAACTTCTTCCATACCCTGGAAGTACTTGATAACATCGCCCTGAAGACAGACGATCTGTGGCTCAGGTGGGCCGCCCTGCTCCACGATATCGCCAAACCCCGGACCAGGAAATTTGAACCAGATATAGGGTGGACCTTCCATGCGCACGAGTTTATCGGGGCCAAAATGATACCTGGTATTTTCAGGAGAATGAGACTCCCACTTAATGAGAAGATGAAATATGTGCAGAAGCTGGTGCAGCTGCACCTTCGCCCCATCGTCCTTTCGCAGGATATTGTCACCGACGCGGCAATAAGACGACTGATATTTGATGCCGGAGAGGACCTGGAAGACCTGATGACACTCTGTGAAGCAGATATTACTTCCAAGAACGAACGGACAGTCAAACGGCACCTACGGAATTTCAAGGTGGTAAGGGAAAAGATAAATGAACTGGAGGGGCGGGATTCCATCCGCAATTTTCAGCCACCCATCTCAGGCGATGATATTCAGAAAGTATTTGGAATACCGCCTTCACGTCCGGTAGGTATAATTAAGAATGCCATCAAGGAAGCCATACTCGATGGTGAGATCCCCAACAATTTTAATGCTGCCTACCTGCGGATGCTGGAGGAGGGTAAGGCCTTGGGACTCACTGTCCACCACGAGCTGAAAAGAGAGAAGGAGTAAGATCTATCACCAGGGGCAGGTGATCGCTGATTCCTCCCCGGTAGCTATATCCCTCATATGTTCTTTTTGGTTTGATCCCGCCATAGCTCAGATCTTCAGTTAATAGTGGTGCTAAGAGTAGCGTGCTGACAGCAATGGAAGATTGCTGCAAGGATTGCAGAACCAGAACCTGGTCGATAGGACTCCACTGACCCCTGTATTTATAAGTTCCCTTTCCATTTTCAGGAAGCATTGGTGTGAGCGAATCTCCCCCAAACCTGGCCTTTCTCAATGGTTCCATGGTATAAGCCTCATAGGCATCGTTGAAATCGCCTGCAGCCATAATCAAAGCACGCTGCCTTACTGCATACACCGAATCCATGTGCTGCACCACCTGAGCGGTCTGACTCCTTCTCAGATCAGCTGTAGCTCCCGCACCACCGTATTTGGAGAGCAGGTGTACAAGGAAGATATCCAGGGTATCATGGCCCCAGGACAAGCTGATATGCATAAGATCCCTGGTCTCAGAAACAGGAGGAAGGAATGGTAGTACTTCCCACTGAACAGATTCGATCTTCCCCTTGCGAACCAGGCAGGCCACATCCATACCCCGGTGGTCGTGGCTCTCCCTGTGCAGGTATGTGTAGTGATAAGGCGCCAGAATTGAATGAGCGCTCAGATCCTCCAGCACCATGGCATTTTCCACTTCGCAAAGTGCTACCAGCTCAGGCGGGTCTCCCCTTCCCGAAGCAATAATTACTTTGGCCAGTGCGGTAAGTTTGTTCCTGTATCTGGACCAGGTCCAGTGACGAAGCCCCTGGGGTGTAAACTCATCATCGCTCGCAGTAGAATCACTATCGGGATAAAACAGGTTTTCAACATTGTACCAGACAATGCATCTTTCACCCCGGGTTTTCGCCTGGGCCGGAAGATCTACAGTTCCAAAAAATAAGAGCAAAAACAGATACCCTGCACCACTTCGCTTCATATGGAATTGATATACTGAAGCCAGGTTGATCAGCCAGCTCCACCAATCCACTCATAAGCTCCCAGGTCGGGTGCCAGATCATCCAGCCGGCTGTTGCCATTCAGGTCCATAGGAAATTCAGTAGCATGGTCGGGAAGTCCCGCGTCAATGGCCGGGGAAAGGCTGTCCAGTTCGTAGACCACGGGAATTGAATCGAACAGGGGTTCTTCGTTGTTGATGATATTTGTGAAGAG
>RCND010001768.1_pt1 | contig 12169 bp, 12 predicted proteins | sample 2041351 | NCBI WGS metagenome assembly RCND01 (sample SAMN09708230, study PRJNA481090) | Marine sediment metagenome, whole genome shotgun sequencing project. | biome: marine sediment; feature: ocean; material: sediment; isolation source: Sewage treatment plant 12B marine sediment (STP12B) ...
TGCTCATTCACATTGTCAATCCTCTTTCTGAGCGGAGTAACATCCTTCTTCTTAACCGGGTTCTTTGTCACCATCTCAATTAAGGAGTCAGTACAACTAATCTGGCAGGAGGGACAAAAATTGGAACTGGGCTCACCGTTACATTTGAACTGATCACTGTATTTAGAAATGTTTTCCAGAGCCTCTATCATTACAGAGACCATCTTCTTATAAGTCTTGAAAGAGAGATCATGATCCTGAGCGGCTACTTTAAACTCTGACAACAGCAAATCAATGGTGCTGAAAGAAAGAGGCCCCTGATATGACAAGATAGACTTGCTTAGCATGATGAGTCCTGTTTGGTACTGAAATTTAAGAAAAACTATATTAAAGTTTCATCTATGTTTTCCACATACCCGGAATCTTCCTGAAGTGATGCGCCATGACTGGCCTCAACGGCCAGTCTGTCGCATCTTTCATTTTCCGGAATGCTGGCATGCCCTTTCACCCAGATAAACTGTACCTTATACTTCCGGTACACCACCAGGAACTGCTGCCAGAGATCCACATTCTTCTTGTTCTTAAAGCGTTTTGCCTCCCAGTTGAAAACCCATCCTTTGTTTACCGAATCGGAAACATAACGCGAGTCGGTATAGATCTTCACAGTCAGATCGTCACGCTTCAGGGCTTCCATTCCCCTGATCGCAGCGAGCAGCTCCATCCGGTTATTGGTGGTTAGCCTGAAACCATCTGAAAGCTCCCTGCGGTGCTTTCCATATAACATCACAACCCCATATCCGCCTGGACCGGGATTCCCCCGGGCAGCTCCGTCTGTGTATATGACTATCTCGCCCGGGGTCATGGTTGCATTACTCAACAGTTGCAACTTCAGCAACAGGGGCTGCTTCCTCTGCTGGAGCTGCTTCTTCGGCTGGTTCTGCCTCTTCAGCGGGTGAGCTAACCAGTGTCATTTCATCCACCAGGTGCTTTGCTCCTGCATATTTGTCTATAACAAACATGACATACCTGATATCCACATTAATGCACTTCTGAAGTTCAGTTTCAAAAGCAACATCACCACTCATAGCCTCCCAGTTACCGTCAAAGGCGATACCTAACAACTCGCCATTTCCGTTCAGAACAGGACTACCCGAGTTTCCACCGGTAATATCATTGTTGGATGTAAAACAGATATTGAGCGTGCCATCCACGCCGTAAGGACCATAGTCCTTGCTTTTATAGAACTCTTTGAGTCTGTCCGACACTACAAATTCGAAATTGTTGGGATCTTCTTTCTCCATCACTCCTTTGAGGGTGGTATAATGGGTATACAAAACCGCATCCCTGGGATAGTAGTCACCCACTACTCCGTAGTTCATTCTCATGGTTGAATTGGCATCGGAATAGAAATCCTTTTCGGGACTCATCTCCACCAAGCCTTTCAGGAAGAGCCTTGTCCCCCTGCTGTAGCCCTCTTCAAACTGAGCCATTTCGCCTCCAATTTCATAAAGCTTCTGGGAGGCCAATACGGCCTTGTACCCGGGATCTTTCCTCAAGGCCTTCAGGGAAGGATTATCCATAAATGCATTGTACCTGGCCTGATCGGTGAGGATGGACTTTTTGAAGTAGTTATCTACATATTTAGCAGCATCGCCTTTGTACTTGGATTTGACCTCAAGTATGGAGGAAGGCAGATATTCGTCACTCACTTCGTCGATCATCAGGTTCACCATGGCGGTCATGACCTTTTTATCTGTGGGTGGATTGTAGTCTTTATAAAATCTCTCAGAACTTTCCTTCAAGCCGGTGGCAACATTAGTGATCTGTTCCTGATCAGGCTCCGGGTCGGCCAATGTCATCTCCAGTTCCCTCAGGTTACGTCCGAACATTACAGTCTCCATTCCCAGGAAATAGGCCTCAATCATATAACTTGAAGCGACCTGCAGTTCTGCCCGGCCCTTTACTGCTGTTTGAATATCATTCAGCGCATTACCATAAAGTGCCTTGCGCTCCTCATCCTGGTTTACCCATGCTGTGAAGTCTGCTTCAATCTTCTGCTTCTTCTCTGTTACTTTCAGTTTCTTAAGTCCTTTACTCATTCCAATAGAGTTCTTCCAGTAGTTGGAGGAACGTGAATGCTTGGACGCATACTGAAGCCTAACCTTTTCGTTGGCCTGCATATCCTGCATCATCAGATCCAGCTTGATTCCCCTTACCTGTATGCGAATGGGGTGATCAATTTCAAGCGACTCCTGAATTTCCCAGGAGGTCATGTAACGGGAGGTACTTCCGGGGAAGCCCATCACCATAGTGAAATCTCCTTTTTCATATCCATCCATGGAAATGGGAAGGTAGTGCTTGGATTTCAGGGGAATGTTATCAGCGCTGTAATCGGCTGGCAATCCATCGGGACCGGTATATACCCTGAACATGGAAAAATCGCCTGTATGACGGGGCCACATCCAGTTGTCGGTATCGTGACCGAATTTACCAATAGATTCGGGTGGGGCACCAACAAGGCGTACATCACTGTATGTTTCTGTTACAAAAAGGAAAAACCTGTTGCCATTGAACATGCTTCTTACGCGGGCCTCATAGTGTGTCCCCTCTGTAGCTTCTTCTGTAATGGTTTCGGAAAGAGAGCGGATCTTCGAGGCACGTGCCTGCATTGCCATCTCCTCATTCAGTTCAGGGGCAATTTTGTCAGTTACTTCCTCCATGCGTACCAGGAAAGTGATGGTCTTGCCCTCGTTGGGAAGCTCTTCATCACGGGTCATGGCCCAGAAACCATCTTTCAGATAGTCATGTTCAAGGGAGCTGTGGTTCTGAATCTCACCATATCCACAATGGTGGTTGGTCAGCAACAATCCATCGGGAGAAACAAGTTCGGCCGTACAAGATCCACGATCCAGGGCTCCAACTGCATCCTTCAGGCTGGCCTGATTAATGCTGTAAATCTGCTCAGAGGTCAGCTGCAGGCCCATCTCGGTCATCTCATCCATATTTACCTGACCAATCAGGCTAAGCAACCACATACCCTCATCGGCATGCACCCTTGCCTGGAAGGAAAAAACCAGGGCAATCATTAATGGAAAAATCTTCTTCATATCACTATTATTTATGTAATTTGATAAAACAATTCGGGAATTTAAATTGCAAATATTGCAAAATTCTTCCTGAAACCACAATGTATATCACTGTTTTATAAGGAACACAGTATGTTTAAGAAAAGTCGAACCGCGTCTGATCCTTCAGCAATCTGAAGGAACGTCTGTGGTAGGTGGTGGGACCATGCTCCAGCACAGCCTTCCGATGAGCCCTGGTAGGATATCCCATGTTCCTGTTCCATCCATATTCCGGATATTCACTGTGCAGCATCTCCATAAACTCGTCACGATACGTCTTGGCCAGTATGGAGGCAGCAGCAATGGATGCGTAGATCCCATCACCTTTTACTATACATGAATGGGATATATCCCCATAAGGTTTAAAGCGGTTTCCATCGATTAAAAGATGTGTGGGGACCCGCTGTAATTTATCAAGGGCCCTGTGCATGGCAAGGAAAGAAGCATTCAGGATATTGATCCGATCGATCTCTTTTTCATCCACAATGCCCACGCCCCATGCAAGAGCCTCCTGCTCAATCACCGGGCGCAGTTCTTGCCTCTTTTTGGCAGAGAGCTTTTTACTGTCGTCCAGTCCCGGGTTAGCAAAGTTAGAAGGAAGAATAACTGCAGCTGCGAATACCGGACCTGCGATACAACCTCTGCCTGCTTCATCGCAGCCAGCTTCTACAAAGCCTTCGGTATGAAACGACTTAAGCATGGCTGTCCAACACTTGCTGAACTGATTCCCAGAGTTTTTTAGCCGTATGGTCCCAGCTGAACAACTCGCGCCGTACCCTTCCTTTTTCGATCAGCCTATCGCGCAATCCCTCTTCGCGTACTACCCTGATCATTCCGTCCCTGATACTGCCAGGGCTATCGGGTGATGCAAACAGGGCAGCATCTCCTGCTATTTCGGGCAGACTGGTAACATTGGAGGCAAGCACAGGGATATCACATTTCATGGCCTCCAGGATGGGGATCCCGAATCCTTCAAAAAAAGGAACAAAGGTCATGGCCCATGCAGCCCCTATGACATCATTCAGCTTTTGGGGAGATAGGCGGCCCGTGAAGATCACGTCCTTCTTGTTTTTCATTTTTTCCAACTGCTCCTCCATGGGTTTGGTCAGGAAAACTTTTTCACCCACCAGTACCAGTTTGTAATCGGCCCTGTTTTCGTCTTTAAACAGTTGAAAAGCTTTTAAAAGGTTGGCAATGTTTTTTCTCGGGTGAATACTCCCCACAAATACAAAATAGGGTGCTCCTTTTGTAAGCTCTTTGCGTACTTCAACCGCCTTTTCTGCAGGAAGCGGATGAAAACTCTCATTCGCCCCGTTGTATGCCAGATCAACCTTTTCTTCAGGCACATCGTATTGGTTAATGATATCTCTTCGGGAATATTCCGATACGGTTACAATCCTGGTGGCCCTGTGTGCAAATTTCGGAAAATAATGCCTGTAGTATTTCCTTACCAGCCAGGGCAGATCGCCGGGCCGATGTACAAAATTAATATCGTGGATAACTGCCACAGAAGGTGTTCTATCGCAGAGGGGAATGAAGCCGTCTGTACTGAGAAACAGATCTGCCTTTGCTTTTCTGAGGTATCTTTTAATACGCAATTCAAACCAAAGGTACCAGAGAAAGGGATGACGGGTGGGAGGACCCAGAACAACGGGAGTCACATTCTCACCGAAAACCACCTCCTTGCTGTATTTGCGATCAAACAGAAAAACAAAATCGACCTCGGGATGTGTGGTGGTAATCCGCTTCAGTGTCTCATAGGTAAACCAACCTATCCCATCGAGCTTTCCCGGCATCAAAAGCCGTGTGTTCACAGCAATTTTTATTCTTTTTCCGACCTGGTTCAAAGTGTTCTGTAATTTTTATGGGGCGAACTTATTACATTTGTATTGATTTAAAAAATATTTGCCTCAGTTTGAAAAAACATTTCATCACCAACCTTGCCCTGCTAATCTTCCTGAACCTGTTGATTAAACCAATCTGGTTTTTTGGCATTGAGGTAGGGGTACAGAACCGGGTAGGTGAAGAGATGTACGGTTTCTACTTCTCCCTGTTCAACTTCGCCTTCATCCTCAATATGTTGCTTGATGTGGGAATCAACAACTATAATAACCGGGCCATCGCCAGGGATCATAAATTGTTAAAGGATCACCTGGCTGCCATTATCCCCCTGAAACTTTTTCTTTCTGTAATTTATGCCGGCGTTGTACTGGTCTCAGGTAAGATCCTGGGATACTCGGAAGAACAGTTTCAAATGCTATGGATTCTTGTACTGAACCAGTTTCTGGCCTCCTTCATCCTCTATTTCCGAACCAATATCAGCGGTTTGCAATTTTATCGAACCGACAGCCTGCTCTCGGTGATGGATCGCAGCCTGATGATCCTATTCACCGGGCTGCTGCTCTGGGGTAACATGAGCAGTGAGCCTTTCCGCATTGAATGGTTTGTTTATGCCCAGACAGCCTCTTATACCCTGACTCTGCTTACCAGTGCTGCCATTGTCAGGTACCGCTCTGGCTCCTTTTTCAGGAAGTTCAGTTTAGCCGGCTCCCTGAAGATCCTTCGATCCAGTTACCCCTTTGCCCTGTTGATCCTGCTGATGTCCCTGTTTAACCGTGTGGATTCAGTTATGCTTGAACGCTTGCTGGAGAACGGACAGGAACAGGCCGGCATTTATGCCCAGTCTTTCAGGATTTTCGAAGCTGCCACCCAGTTCTCGCTGCTTTTCGGTGTGCTGCTGCTACCTATGTTTTCAAGGCTGCTCCAGTTAAAGGAGGATATTAATGAACTTGTTCGCACAGCTCTGCCCCTTCTAATGGTAGCCGGACTGTCGGCAGCTGTCATATCTAATTTTTATAAATTCGAGATTATTGACCTGCTTTACCATTCCTATGCCGCCTACAGCCCAACTATCTTTGGCATTTTAATGATCGGTTCCCTGTTTGTTTCCATCAGTTATCTGTACGGCACCCTGCTCACAGCCAATCACAATCTACTCCATCTCAATATCGTAGCCTCCATTACAGTAGTCATTAATATTGTACTCAACCTGATCCTGATCCCCCGGCATCAATCACTTGGCGCTGCCATTTCGAGCCTAATATCACAAGGTTTCTTTGCCATTGCGCAAATATTTCTGGTCATCCGCTTAATGAAACTCCCTGCCAATAAAGATATACTTGTGCGTTTGGCTGGATTCCTGGCGATCAACCTGCTTAGCGGCGTCTTGTCACTACAGCTCCCCGGCTGGATCTCAGGATTCCTGCTACTGACAGCATCTTGTATTGTCAGCGCCTTTGCCCTGGGTCTGATCAGGCTCTCTGAGCTAAGATCCATTATTAAAGAGTAAGCACAGAATTTCCCAGTCTAAGCATATCCTGCCATTCTTCTTTGTCAATCGCTCCCGATACCTGGTTTATAGTTTAACTCATCTGCGTCCCGAATTCCATTCTTTCATTCTTAAAAAAGAGTGATTACATACATTTTCAACATATATTTATATTAGATATCTATTGTATACTAATAACATAAGGATTACTATATGGTGTTTTTTACTCTCATATATTTATAGTTTTTATCCAATGTTAGGAAATTGTTGATTGTATATAGCCCCAGAAGGGTGCTTTCCATCATGCTTTGGTTATTTTTGGCCAAACCATTTCAATCAATACCACGTGGATCAGAACAATAACGAGAAACTCAGGAGGACTCACAGAACCTCAATTCTATTTAACAAGAGAGAGCAAGAGGCCATAAGCCTTTATTGTGAAAAGTATAAGATCAGAAATAAATCCAAATTTATGAGGGAGGTCATTATGACCGATATTCTCAAGAAGTTTGATGAGGATTACCCTACGCTGTTTGAGTTTGAGAAACCCAATCTATTTTATACAAAATAGGAGCTGCAGGGACCCCTGCGTAGCTCACATTTCAGAATATCGTTGACTATATCCATCAGGAGCCCTTATTTTTCTATGCGCCTACATGAATTGATGGGGTGTATTGAACCCTATAATAACTCCATAGAGTAGACAATAGCCTCAAGCTGCCTCATCTTGACGCGCTTCTTATGATTGGGATGGTAGACATATGCATCCACCGTGACAATTCTTCCATGAGCGGCATCATAAACAGAGTGACTTACAAAGGGTCCACCCATAAAACCATTTTCTAACTCCCACAGTCCCCTTAGCTCCACCACATCCATTTTGTTGTTTTTCAGATCAAAGGCAATGGGCTCAAATACTTTTGAAAGAGTCATATACGAGCCTTCCCTGGGCCCAATCGTGTATTTTTTTGTGAAGGTGTTACGCTTCTCTATAATATTTGCAATATTCAGGTCCTCAGGACCATTTGCCGGGTAATCATAGATCTGAATTACCTGAGAAAGATTGGGCGATTCGATGGATACAGATGTATACTCATCATTGCTAAAGTCCATGTTATACCCCCTTGGAATGGCTAGTCGTACCTGCTGATTAGCAGCAATATCCTTTTGTATGGCAGGATCCTTAGATTCCTTGTAGACATTCATTAACCTGTTCCTGTCATATTGTACCAGGAATCCCTTAATCTGCACCTCATTCTCGCTAATCAATTCTCGAAGCGCAGTGCTGTTGGGAGCTTCTATCTGGACAAGAATCTGGGGTTTGGCCCAAACATTCTCTCTGTACCTGACTTTCGGCTCCAGTCCGGAGCTAACAGTTGTCATCACAATAGATCGGTGATACTTGAAAATACCCTCAAATGAGGCTGCAGTAACCTGAATCACATCGAAGAATGGCTCTGATTGCGGCAGACCCGGATACTCCTCTTTTAAGACGTCCTTCAAAAGCTCACCGACAGAGTTTTCCCAGTTAACCTGGTCCATCACCACCAGAACCTCTCCGGTTCCACCAGTGACATTGGGCATGATCCTCCCTGCGGCTCCTCCCTGGGTATTAACAGTATCGCAAGATGATACCATCAGCAGGAAAATAGCAGAGACAAAAAAGCCTGTCTGCGAATGCAGACAGGCCTTTAAACTTTGTGGGATATTACTCCTTGCCATTTTTGACTTTCTTAGTGTCCTCTGTATCGTCCACAATCACTTCATCATCGGCATTTTCGGCAGTGGCTTTCTTAAATTCCTGCATGCCCTGTCCTACTCCACGCATCAGTTCTGGGATTTTTCTCCCTCCAAACAGCAACAGAACAAGCAAAACGACTACTACGATTTGCCACACGCCTATTGCAAGTGTTATAAAAGCTTCCATCTATCTAAATTGTTAAAGGTTCGAATTACAAAAATAGTAATATAATCGTTCTAATTCTTAAATAATCCAATGATATCGTTCAGATTAGCATAGAGCAAGAGACTTAAGAGAAGAACCATGCCCACAATCTGTGCGTATTCCATGAACTTATCGCCTGGCTTTCTCCCTGAAACTATCTCGTATAGCAAGAACATGACATGTCCGCCATCAAGCGCCGGTATGGGTAGAATATTCATTATGGCAAGGATAATTGAAAGAAAGGCAGTCATGTTCCAGAAGGTTTCCCAATCCCATACGGACGGAAAGATACTTCCAATCTTGATAAAGCCTCCCAGCTCTTCATATGCTTTAGTTTCGGGCTTGAACAACATTTTAAGCTGTTTCAGATAACTCTTAGTGATATCAAAACCCCTGTTGATTCCGGCCGGAATGGATTGGATAATTGAGTACTTCACGACCACGGATTCGAAGAAATCAATGTATAGCTTTCGTGAAAAACCAAAAAATCCATTTTCATCGGTTAATGCCTGTACCTGGATGGTGTCGGTTCCCCTTAAAACAGTCAGATCGAAGGTGGTATTGCCATCTTTCCTGGTCGCATCCACAAACTCATCGTAGAAATGAATGGGAATCCCATTTACACCAACAATTTTATCATTGACCTCCATGCCTGCCTTGATCATGTTTCCGTCCTCGGGAAGACCATCCACCTCACAGGGCACCCTGGGTTCCATCACATAGGTAAGTTTTAAGAGCTTCGAAGTCATCCCTTCAGGAACCTGGAGATCCATGATAGCACCTTCACGATCCACCTGGATCACCCGGGGATCATTTACAACAATATCGTGATGTATGGAGCGCCACCGCTCAACCTCTTCTCCATCCAGAGCCAGTATCTTATCTCCATTTTGCAATCCAAGTTCCTTGAATTCATCCACAAACATATAACCATACTCCATACGGTCCACCGGAACATACTCTTCACCCCATTTGAAAAATACAAGGATATAAATGAACAGAGCCAGCAGAAAGTTCACTATGACACCACCCAGCATGATCAGCAGGCGCTGCCAGGCTTTCTTGGACCTGAATTCATAGGGCTGTGGCGGCTGATTCATCTGCTCCCGATCCATGGATTCATCAATCATCCCGCTGATTTTCACATAGCCTCCCAGGGGAAGCCATCCAATCCCATATTCAGTATCACCAATCTTCTTCTTGAACAGGGAGAAGCCTGCATCAAAAAAGAGGTAAAATTTTTCGACCCTGACTTTAAATATCCTGGCCAGTGTAAAGTGTCCCAATTCGTGTAATACTATCAGTATTGACAGACTTACAAGCAATTGAGCTATTTTAATAAATACATCCATTCCTATCTATATTTGTTCTTGTGCGACCCGTCGTGCCTGCAGGTCGGAATTAAAATAATCTTCAAGTACAGGCTCCTTAATGTATGTGGACCTGCTTAGTGTACTCTCAATAATCTCTGACATCTGTAGGAAACCGATCCTCTCTTTCAGGAAAGCTTCAACTGCCACTTCATTGGCTGCATTCATTATACAGGGCCAGTTACCTCCTTTTCTCAATGCCTCATAAGCGATTGCAAGATTACGAAAAATTTTCGTATCGGGCTGCCCAAAAGTCAGGCTGGGATACTTAAAAAAATCAAATCGTTCAAAATCTGATTCAATACGGTCCGGATAAGAGAATGCGTACTGAATAGGGAGCCTCATATCAGGCAGACCCATCTGGGCCTTAATGGAACCATCAGTAAACTGAACCATTGAATGAATAATGGATTGCGGATGGACCACCACCTCAATATCATCGGGTCCTACCCCAAACAACCACCTGGCCTCAATCACTTCAAGTCCCTTATTCATTAGGGAGGCCGAATCAATGGTAATCTTGGGTCCCATGCACCAATTGGGATGGCGAAGTGCCTCATCGGGAGTGACCCTCTCCAGCTCCTTTAATCCCCTTTCCCTAAATGGTCCGCCTGAAGCGGTCAGAAATATCTTCTCGATAGGGTTATTCCCTTCCCCTACAAGGCACTGATATATAGCCGAATGCTCGGAATCCACAGGGATAATAGGAACTTGTTTCGCTGCAGCCTCCTTCATAATCAGTTCCCCGGCCACAACCAGGGTCTCCTTATTGGCCAGTGCGATGCTCTTACCCGCACGGATTGCTTCAATAGTGGGTTTCAATCCACTGAATCCGACCATGGCAGTGAGCACCATATCGACCGAATCAAAGGTAGTTACCTGCGCAATCGCCTCAGTTCCACAGTATACCTTGATGGGAAACTGTCCCAGCGCCGATTTAAGCTTTTCATAATGATGCTCGTTCCCGATGACCACCACATTGGGCGAATGCTTTATGCTTTGCTCGATCAGCAGATCCACATTGTTCAGGGCGGTGAGAACCTCCACTTCAAATTTATCCGGATGTCTGGATATGACATCCAGCGCCTGAGTGCCTATGGATCCGGTGGACCCAAGTATGGCAATTTTTTTTTGCATGCTTAGAAAACAATATAATCGACCGGGTCAAGAGGGACACGATCGTGCCAGAGTTCAAAATGGAGATGGGGACCTGTAGTCAGCTCACCCGAATTGCCTATAATGGCAATAGCATCGCCTGCAACCACCTTATCTCCAACTGTTTTGAACAGGCTGGCATTGTGCTTATACACCGACATCAGTTCAAAATCGTGCTGTATCTGAATGACATATCCTGTTTCCAGTGTCCAGTTTGACATGGTAACCGTACCGTCCAGTGCAGCCTTCACAACCTCATTGGGTTTTGCCACCAGGTCGACCCCGAAATGACCGTCGGCCGGACTGAACGCTCCGGTTATGATCCCGTTCACCGGTGTAAAAAAATGCATATCATAAAGCTTCTGGTTCGCCTCTACATCATTCAATACACTTAGCCTGAACTGCTCTTCAGCTTCGACCTGTTGCCTCAACAATGAATCATTGGTAGAACGCAGGAAATTGATTTCATGCGAATTAGCCATCCCTGAGGTATCATTCATATACATTTCCGGGATGTCACCGGATATTATCCGGTTGAGATTATCAAAATACTGATCCCTGACGGACTGCTCATATTCCAGCGAATCAAGTTTCATAGCATTGGTGCGAATATGCTGACGTATAACTGCATCGGGATATCCGGGAATCAACTCACGAATGTTTGTATAAGCAATCAAGATATACGTAATGCTTACCAGAAAAATCGATACGATACCCACCAGAGCAATCAGATTCAGGCGTGTCAGTCTCATATTGCCAAGCTCTTCGAATGTGTCCTCATTTAAGAGGACCATACGATACTTATGGGTCAGCTTTCGAAACAGCTTCCTTGGTGTTTTTTCTGACATGGCACAAAGATAGCAGCCTTTACTGGAAATCAAACATAGGGAGGATCTCTCTTCTGATATAAGCCTGGCCAATTTCCTGCTTCAAAAATCCTTCCCTGACCATGGCTTCATCTTCGGCAATAAATAATTCCATATGAACCAGGGTCCATGGCCTGAACTCGTAGAGCGGATTATCCGATTCCATCACATTCATGGTAATCATATAATCGGTCAGACTCGCGGTATAACCAACATATATTTTGTCGTTCGGATAAGAATAAAGGACAAATACCTTATAACTCATATGCAAGCCTGATTAACTGGTTAATCTAAAATACGAGAAATTTTACAAAAAGTTTGCTCCCTGTGCGAATAATCGCTCTTTAACGTTATAAAGAGGGTGTAAGCTCTGGCCAAACTTACTAATGCTTAAGATGAAT
>RCND010001771.1_pt1 | contig 12153 bp, 9 predicted proteins | sample 2041351 | NCBI WGS metagenome assembly RCND01 (sample SAMN09708230, study PRJNA481090) | Marine sediment metagenome, whole genome shotgun sequencing project. | biome: marine sediment; feature: ocean; material: sediment; isolation source: Sewage treatment plant 12B marine sediment (STP12B) ...
ACCATCCTTATTAAGCTCTCTAATTAATCCGCTTGTTTTGGTAACATGTTCTGCTAAATCGAAGGCGTTTGCCGTCTGATTCATTACTTGGTAACTTTCAATAAGTGTGACAAAATCTCTTAACTTATTTTTAGTTCCGTTATTAATATTAATATCTAAACTATCTATATGTTGCAATACTTCAAAGATAGTTTTTCCATAACCATTTGCGGCTACAACAAGTCTATCTATTGTAGTTTGACCTATTCCTCTTGCAGGATAATTAATAACACGTTTTAGAGCTTCTTCGTCGGCCGGATTTAAAATTAATCGCAAATACCCGGTAACATCTTTAATTTCTTTTCGCTGGTAAAATGATAAACCACCATAGATACGATATGGAATATCACGTTTTCTTAAAGCATCTTCAATCGCTCTAGATTGCGCATTGGTGCGATACAATACTGCAAAATCACTGTTATGCAATTGATTATTCATTTTGGTTTCCCAAATGGTACTAGCTACATAACGCCCTTCATCACCGTCAGTTAACGAACGATTTACTTTTACTTTTTCACCAATATCATTGGCCGTCCAAACAATTTTATCGATTTTAGTTTTATTATGCTCAATAACTGAATTAGCCGCTCCAACAATATTCTTAGTAGAACGATAATTCTGCTCTAAGCGATACATTTTAACGTCATCATAATCTTTCTGAAAGTTTAAAATGTTATTAATATTAGCACCACGAAAAGCATATATACTTTGTGCATCATCACCTACCACACATATATTCTGAAAACGATCGGCTAAAGCTCTAACGATTAGATATTGGGAGTGATTGGTATCTTGATACTCGTCCACCAATATATAGCGGAATTTATTTTGATATTGAGCAAGCACATTAGGAAACCGGGTTAACAACTCATTAGTTCTTAACAATAGATCATCAAAATCCATAGCACCAGCTTTAAAGCAACGATCGACATATTCCTTATAGATCTCTCCCATTTTTGGACGCCTTGCCATTGCATCAGCTTCCATCAATTCAGGATTTTTATAATATGCTTTTACTGTAACAAGACTATTCTTGTAGGATGAAATTCGACTATAAACCTGCTTTGTTTTATAGATATCTTTATCAAGTCCCATTTCCTTAATAATGGAACCCATTAGTTTTTGAGAATCTTGAGTGTCGTAAATTGTGAAGTTGCTCGGAAAGCCTAAATGATGCCCTTCAAAACGTAAAATCTTTGCAAATACAGAGTGAAATGTTCCCATCCACAGATTTTTCGCCTCACCATCACCAACAATATCAGCGATTCTGCCTTTCATTTCTTTGGCCGCTTTGTTGGTAAATGTTAACGCTAAAATATTAAACGCGTCAACACCTTGACTCATTAAATAAGCTATACGAAACGTTAAAACACGCGTTTTACCAGAACCTGCACCCGCGATGATTATCATCGGACCGTCCTTTTGTAAAGTTGGTTCTAATTGTGCTTCGTTAAGTTGATTAAGATACTTTTCCAAATACTAAATTTTTCGAACTGTGAAATTAAGAATTGTCTTAGGTTTTACCATATAGAAATGGCATTAATTATAAACAATGTATTACAACCTTTGGTTTTATCTAAATTCAATATCTTAGTAAAAATTTAAAACCATGAAGACCTTTTTAGCCTTAGTATTATTTGTGTGTTCTTTTTCTTTCGCGCAAAACACAATAGAGCAAGATATTATTGATATTGAAGACAAATTAATAGATTGGCGACATCATTTTCATCAGAATCCTGAATTATCTAATCGCGAGTTTAAAACCGCTGAAAAAATTGCGGAGCATCTTAAGTCTCTAGGTTTAGAAGTTGAAACAGGAATAGCAAAAACTGGAGTTGTAGCACTATTGAAAGGTGATTTACCTGGTAAAGTGGTTGCACTTAGAGCAGATATTGATGCCCTTCCTGTAACAGAACGCAACGATTTACCATTTAAATCTGAGGTAAGAACTACATTTCTTAATACGGAAACTGGTGTAATGCATGCTTGTGGTCATGATACTCATATTTCTATTTTAATGGCAACTGCCGAAGTCTTATCTAAACATAAAGACAAAATAAAAGGTACAGTGAAGTTTATTTTTCAACCTGCAGAAGAAGGACCTCCTCCAGGTGAAGAAGGCGGAGCTAAATTAATGATTAAAGAGAATGTTCTAGAAAACCCTAAAGTAGATGCCATTTTTGGATTACATATTAATTCTGAATCACCTGTAGGTATCATACAATATAAAGCAGGAGGTATTATGGCTTCTGTAGAACGTTTCGTTATTGATGTAAAAGGAAAACAAACACATGGATCTCAACCATGGTCTGGTGTCGATCCTATATTGATTTCAGCAAAAATAATAGATGGCTTACAAACCATTATTAGTCGAGAATCTAAACTTACCAATGAAGCTGCTGTAATTACCGTTGGTAAAATAACATCTGGTACTCGTTTTAATATTATCCCAGAAACTGCTGAAATGATTGGCACTGTAAGAACTTTAGACCCAAAAATGAGAGCTCATATCGAAAAACGAATGAAAGAAATGGTAGAGACTCTTGCTAAAGCATATGGAGGAGAAGCGACAATAACATTTCAGAATAACACGTCTATAACTTATAATGACCCAGTATTAACCGATCAAATGCTACCTTCATTGCAAGCAGCTGCAGGTGCAGATAATGTTATATTACGTAAAGCAACGACAGGTGGTGAAGACTTCTCTTATTTCCAAGAAGTTGTTCCTGGCGTTTACTTTTTCTTAGGTGGAATGACACCAGGGACTACAGAATCATTTCCACATCATACACCAGATTTTAAAATTGATGACAGTGGTATGTTACTTGGAGTTAAAACCTTTACACAATTGACTTTAGATTATTTAAACAATTAATTATGGATTCAGTATTTGAATTCTTAGGCTCTATTTCTTGGTGGTTATGGATCATTATAGCATTAGCCATCGTAGCCATAAGAGATATCGTTCAAAGAAAGCACACTATAAGTCATAACTTCCCAATTGTAGGTCACATAAGATATTGGTTAGAAAGTATTGGCCCAGAATTACGTCAATATTTAGTAGCTAACAATAGAGAAGAATTACCTTTTAACCGCATTGAACGCAGTTGGGTTTATGCGTCTTCTAAGAACGAAAATAATTATGAAGGTTTTGGTACTGATAGAGATATCTATGCACATCAGCATATATTTATTAATAATGCCATGTTTCCGTTTAAAACTGAAGGCAATCATCCAAATGTCTTAGATAAGACATTTTTACCATGTGCAAAGGTAATGGGAGAATTCAATAAAAGGCGCAAACTCTATCGGCCTGCTTCTGTTATAAATGTCTCAGCAATGAGTTTTGGATCACTTTCAGCCAAAGCCATAGAATCTCTAAATAAAGGCGTTAAAATAGCTGGAGCATATCATAACACAGGTGAAGGGGGACTTTCTCCTTATCATAGACATGGCGGAGATGTTATTTTTCATTTCGGCACAGGCTATTTTGGTGTAAGAACTGATGATGGTGGTTTTTCTATGGAAAAATTAAAAAAATTAGTTCAAGACAACCCATTTATTCGTGCTATAGAAGTAAAACTATCACAAGGCGCTAAACCTGGCAAAGGAGGTGTACTTCCTGGATCTAAAATCACTAAAGAAATTGCAGAAATAAGAGGCGTTGAAGTTGGTAAAACTGTTTTATCACCGCCAAATCACAAAGCGTTTTCAACAATACCTGAGATGTTAGATTTTATTGAGGCTATTGCTGAAGAAACCGGATTACCAGTTGGTATAAAAGCTGCAATTGGCAAGTTAGACCAATGGGAAGAATTAGCCGATTCGATGTTGAAAACTGGTAAAGGCCCAGATTTTATTACAGTTGATGGCGGAGAGGGCGGAACAGGCGCTGCACCACCAAGTTTTGCAGACCACGTATCATTACCATGGGTCTATGGTTTTGGTGACCTTTATAAACTATTTAAAACCAAAGGACTCTCAGAACGTATTGTATTTATTGGTAGCGGAAAACTTGGATTTCCTGCAAAAGCCGCAATGGCTTTTGCAATGGGAGCAGATTGCATTAATGTTGCTCGAGAAGCCATGATGAGTATTGGATGCATTCAGGCACAAGTTTGCCATACTAATCGATGTCCGTCTGGCATAGCCACACAAAGTCAATGGTTGCAACGAGGAATAGATATTCCTTTAAAATCTGAACGTTTAGCTCAATATTTTAAAACATTTAGAAAAGAATTGGTGGAAATTTCACATGCTGCAGGTTACGAGCATCCATGTGAATTTAAAATGCGTGATATTGAGGTTAATGTTGATGACCATAACTTATCTAAAGAATTAAATAGAACTTATGGTTATAAAAAAACAAAAGTGCCATTTAAAAGTATGCAACATTTAAAGGATTGTAAGTATCTTGGCGGACAAATAAAATAAAAATTAAAATTTATATGGATTTAGATAAAATCATAGAATTACTTTTCAGCTTACTTCCTGCATTAATTGTTGGAGCAATTGCTTATTATTTCTTTAAACAACATATCGAAAATGAAGAAGGACGAAGACGCTTTTTATTACAAAAAGACATACAAAAAGAAGCCTTCCCATTACGCTTACAAGCCTATGAACGAATGGCACTTTTTTTAGAACGTATAGCACCTTCAAAATTACTAACAAGAACAATTCCAACATCTTCAAATAAAGAAGATTACGAAACTTTACTTGTAGCTAACATAGAACAAGAATTTGAACATAATTTGTCGCAACAAATCTACGTTACAGACGAGTGCTGGAACATCATTACTGCGGCAAAAAATGCAACAATCCAATTAATCCGAAAAGCAAATATGCTTGAGAAAACAGATACTGCAAATAAGCTTCGCGAAGTGGTTTTAACTGAGCTCATGGAAAGACAATCCCCTAGCAAAGCAGCACTATCTTATATAAAGCAAGAAGTTAGCGAAATGTGGTAAGAAAAGTTTAAAAATTAAACACCGTGCTTCTTTTTTGCATATGCATAACCTTCTTTCCACCACTTTTCCATTAAACGCTTACTAAAGATTAATGAGTTCTCAGTAAGACTTGTTGGCGTGTAGTATAAGTTTAGCTTAACATTTCTACTTTTTGCAGCAAGCTTACCTATAACAATATCATTTCGCTCTACTTGATTCAACAGATGCCCAAAAAGACTAATCATTAGTGAAAAAGGATTCTTACCAAGTACTTTTTGCTTACCCAAAGTTTCGGCCTCCAAAACTATAGCATCAACTTCTGTAGCGCCTCTTAAAATAGCCTCACGAATAGGAATAACACTTCCCAATCCACCATCAGCATATTCATAACCATTCACTTTTGCTAAAGACATAAAAGGAATATAGTTACACGAAATCCAAATCCAATTACAAAACTCTTCATAGGTACAATCGTTAATAGACTTGTACTCTACTCTATTCATCGAAAGGTTAGACACCGTTACAACAACATCATGCTTTTCTTTTTTGATTTTCTGATACTCTTCAAAAGTAAAGTCTCTACGAATTTTACGTCGTAATGCTTTACTTTCACCAAACGTACGCTTACGTTTTATAAACTGCCATAAGGAATTCACAAAGTCTATAGACACAAACTCCCTATCTCCTTTTTTACGCTGTACAAACGGACTTACACTAAAAATATCTTGCTGTTGCACATTGGTAAAAATATCATAGAGCTTAGAAATATCATTAATAGCTAAATGCGGTACTAATAGACTCCCCGTAGAAGTCCCCAAAAACATATCATACTCACGTTTTTCGTGCTCCATTAGATATTGCGCAACACCTCCTGCAAAGGCGCCTTTACTTCCACCACCTGATATTACTAATGCTCGCATTAATCTTGTTTTTGTTCTAGTTGTTCCGACAATTGTTTAGCAAACTTAACCAATCTCCAGTTGTGATGCGATTTTGCCGTTTCTAAATTCTTTTTACATTCTGCATTACAAGATTTAATTAAATCCAAATACTGAAATGCATTAATTCGTATATCGGCATTGTATTTTTCATTAGTATAACTGACCAATTCATTATACAATTCTTGCTTATTATTCGCCTCGTAATACGGTGTGTTTAAATTTAAGACTAACCATAGCAGACGCACGTTTTTGTCATTAAAACCAACAATATTTCGTGTCTTAAAAAGGTACTTAGAACGCTCTAAAGGAAAGTTAACCCACAGATTATATAAAGCTTTCTCAATAGTTATGTAAGATCTATCATCAAGTAAAGACTCATAGTCCGCCTTTAAACCTTTTGGTATCTTAGTCACATGTTGCGAAATAGCTTGACGCACTTTTAAACTATTCTTAAATACATCCGCAGTAACCAATTCTGGCACTTGAGAAATAACCTTCACCTTCGCTTCATCTGAAACATAATACTTAAGATACTCCGCGCATTTAGAGGATTTTGCTTCACAATCTACCATAGCATACTCATTAATAAACGTCGATTGACGCTTCAATAACTCATAAGCCTTCTCATAAGGAAATGTTTTTTGTACAATCCACAAATTAACAAAAGTAGATAAGGATCTTCCATGTAATCGTTCGACTTCTCGAATAAAATCAGAGGTTTCTACACTAGCGAATTGATGTTTTTCGAGGTAGTTTTCAACAGCTTGCTTAAAGACTACATCACCAACTTTATCTCGTAAAGCATGCAAAACCCAAGCTCCACGTTGATAAAATGTTAAGCTACTAGATTTAGGGTTTAAAAGCGACGTTCCACTACCAGAAATGTCTTGCCTACCTAATTCTATAACAGACTCATAAAGTTTAAAATAATAATAGTCATCACCAAAAACATCACGCTCAGCTAAAAGCGCATAGTAAGTCGCAAAACCTTCTTGCAACCAATGGTGCTTACCAGATTTCGCCGTGACTAAATCACCAAACCATTGATGCGCTAGCTCATGAGCATTGACATTAACATAGTTTTTATCATTAAAACCAATGGAATCGACCACAAAAGCATCTGAAAAAATAGTGAGACTTGTGTTTTCCATACCAGCATACAAAAAATCATGCACTGGGACTTGCTTATAGTTTTTCCATGGATAAGCAAATCCTATTTCATCTTCCAAGAAATCAAACATGCGCCTAGAGTAACGATAGGTTGGCTCGACTTTTAATGAATCCTCAGGATAGTAGTAATACTCTAACGGAATTCCACTTTTAGAGGATTCTGTTTTTAAATTATACTCACCAACTGCCACAGCAACCAAATAACTTGACATAGGCTTACTCATATCAAATGTCCAGAGATTATTTCCTGAAACATCAGTTTTTGAAATTAATTTACCATTAGAAACCACCTCATAACCTTTGGGCGCCACGAACTTTAAATCAAATTCAATCTTATCATTAACATCATCAATACTAGGCAACCAATTACTTGTATACTTTCCTTGGCCTTGTGTCCAGATTTGATTACGTCCAGAATTCTCCCAACCCAGGAAATACATTGCCTTTTTAGGAGAGGCGAAGAAGACAAAACTTATATCATAACTTTGATTGCTTTTAAAATCACTAAAAACAACAAGCTTCTTTCCATCGTTATTGTAATTCACAGCCTTTCCATTTAACGCAACATGCATAAATTTCATATTAACTGCATCTAAATAAATAGAATCTGTTGGACTAAGAATGTCTAATTTTATTTCATAAGAATTAAAAACAGTACTATCCACCTCAAATTGATTAAAGACAATTAAGGCTTCAGCTCTTTTAAAATCCACCTTGTCCGTTTGTTGAGCAAAGGAAAAACTCGCAATAAAAAAACAAAAAATGATTAAAATTTTCTTCATATTATACAACTACTCAAGTATAACGCCAAAGTACAACATTTAGTAAATCTGAATCTAAAATGAGATTCCTTTTTTATTTATCAACAACTATTAAAACTAATGAATTCATGAATCTTTGATTTCAAAGGAATTAATTAAATTCGCAACTATGAGACTCCAACGAAGTTATTTTAAAAGCCGGTGACACTGCTATGCTGATAAAAAAAATAAAAGTTGAGGGATCTAGCATGATTGCAAATCAAGAAACCTCAGTAAGACGTATTTCATTAAATCATGAAAATAGCGAATATATTGAAGGTAAAGTTGATGGACAGAATATTTTACTAATCACTAAGTTTATAAAAAAAACTATAAAATTATTATTTTATTTTATCTTTGCTGCGCTATTAATCAATAAACTAGTTAAAGATATTAATACCTATAGAGGTATTTCTTGCGCTATTTAGTAAATAATTATGTCCGAGTTAACAAATCCATTCACAACCCGCTATTATAACGAAACCGAATTAAAAGAATTTGGTTTTAAATCCATAGGTAAAAATGTCAGAATTGCTTCTAATTGCAAAATCGTAGGATTGGGAAATATAACCATAGGGGATAATGTAATAATCGATTCTTTTTGTTCTCTTATTGTGCCCGAAGGATATTTAAAGATTGGATCGTATGTTCATATCGGTTCATTTTGCCATTTATTAGCAAGTGAAGGTGTAGAAATCAAGGATTTTGCTGGCTTATCTCAAGGCGTTAAGTTATATAGTAAAACAGATGATCTTTCAGGTAAATCCCTTACTAATCCGACTATACCGAGAACTTATAAAAACGCAAAAAAAGGTAAAGTAGTTCTTAACGAATTTGTTGTAATTGGTGCAGGAAGTGTAGTGTTGCCTAATGTAAATATTGGAGTGGGCTCATCGGTGGGAGCAATATCTCTTGTTACAACTAATTTACGGTCTTGGACTATGTTTATTGGTAATCCATTAAAAAAACTTGCACCAAGAGCGGAGAAGATGTTAGAGTTGAAGGAGCAGTATTTTAAGGATCTGGAAGAAAATCCAGAGACTCATGTATGTAAATATTAGAGTTTAATAAATGAAGTTTCCATAAAAGTCATTAATTATCTATAAAAAACACATCGATTGTTTTAAATCGATTTTTTGCTTCTTTACAGCGAATTGTTAATAAATCTTTATAGCAATTCCAAAATTAAATCTACATTAGCGGCTTCGTAATGAGTTGTCAAACAGCTTCGTAATGAGATGTCAAACAATTAATTATCAGAAAAGCTATTAATAAACAACAAATCTTAAAATACTTATGTTACAAGCAATCGAAACAAAAAACAAAATCAAAGATTATATTCTAAAATCCACTTTTGATGATGTAGAGAATATAACTGACGATACTCTTATCTTCGAAAAAGGAGTGTTAGACTCAATGGGTCTACTTTTCTTGATTGAATTTTTAAAAGAAGAGTTTGGTGTTACTACTAACGATGACGAATTGGTTGAGAAAAACTTCGAATCAATTAATAATATTGTTGCTTTTTTAGAAAGCAAGTAATAATACTATAATCCTCCTATAACTATGTGCGGAATTGCAGGATTTTTTCAGTTCAATGAAGATGTTGCGGTCAAAAAACACATCCTAAGGAAAATGCTAACACGAATCAGGCATAGAGGCCCTGATCAAAGTGGTGTTTACATGTCTGAAGGTGTCGGTTTGGGCAGTGTACGGTTGAGTATTATCGACTTAAGTACAGGAACTATGCCTTTGTCGACGACCGATGAATCTTTATGGGTAGTTTTTAATGGCGAAATATTCAATTATATTGAATTGCGGGAAGAGTTAATTGCCAAAGGCCATACATTCAAAACATCTAGTGATACGGAAGTCATTGTTCATGCTTACGAAGAATACGGTTCAGAATTCCTCAATAAATTAAACGGTCAATTTGCCATTGCAATCTGGGATAAAAAGAAGGAAGAATTGTTTTTAGCACGAGATCGTGTTGGTATCCGTCCTTTATACTATACGGAAGTAGGTGAATCGTTCGTGTTCGGCTCAGAAATTAAGGCAATTACAGAATTCCCAGGAGTAAATCCAAAGATTTCACCAAAAGCCTTAGCTGAATACTTTACATTTTGGACGTCATTATCTCCAACAACAGCATTTGGTGGAATTTATGAAGTGCCACCAGGCACATACATGAAAATCGATGCAAGTGGTCATACAAGCACAACCTATTGGGAATTACCAATCACCAAACCAGATGATTATAAATACACAAATCTTGAGGAAGCTTCGGCAAAATTTGAAGAAATTTTTGCAGATGCCGTTAAGTTAAGACTTAGAGCAGATGTGCAGGTTGCTGCTTATTTAAGTGGTGGTATAGATTCTAGTGTGACAACGTCTTTTATAAAAGACATATCACCTGATAACTTGAGAACATTCTCGTTAGGATTTACAGAAAAAGATTATGACGAATCTTCATTTCAGAATATAGCAGCCAATTATTTCAATACAGAACACTCTAGCATCATGTGCGGTCCTCAAGATATAAGTGAGAACTTTAAAAGTGTTATCTGGCACTCAGAAGCCCCACTACTTCGCACTGCTCCAACACCAATGAGCTTATTAGCAAAAAGTGTTAGAGATGAAAATATTAAAGTAGTTATTACTGGTGAAGGTGCTGACGAATTATTAGGAGGTTATAATATTTTTAAGGAGGCGAAAATCAGACATTTCTGGGCTAAAGATCCAAATTCACAATACCGCCCACTTTTATTAAAGAATTTATACCCTTACTTACCTCAAATTAAAAATGCTACAAGTAACGTATTAAAAATGTTCTTTGGATATAAATTGAGTGAAACAAAATCACCCATTTATTCGCATTTATTACGTTGGAATAATACGTCTAGAATCAAGAATTATTTATCAACTGAAAATAGAGAAGCAATAAAAGGCTATGATCCAGTTGCAGATCTCGAAAAGAAATTAGAACCAAAACTAGAAGAATACGACTATTTAACGAAGGCCCAATTTATTGAATTGAATATCTTTATGTCAGGTTATCTTTTATCTTCGCAAGGAGATCGAATGGGTATGGCAAATTCTATTGAAGGAAGATACCCTTTCTTAGATCATAGAGTTATCGAGTTTTGTATGTCTTTACATCCAGATTTAAAGCTTAATGGCTTAAACGAAAAATACTTGCTCAAGAAAATGATGAAAGGTAGATTGCCAGAACAGATATTAGATAGACCAAAGCAAGCCTACAGAGCACCAATAAGAAGCACCTTTATCTCTGAAAATTTGCCAGAGAATTTAAAGACTATGCTTTCTGAAGAAAAAATAAAAGAGTTTGGCATATTTAACCCAAAACATGTTGCTAGTTTACTAATTAAAATGACCAAAACAGGACAAGTATCGGAAATTGATAATATGGCATTAACAGCTATTTTATCAACTCAAATACTGCATGATTTATTTGTAAATAAATCGATGCCAAAATTACAAGAAAACGAGCTAGTTAAGTTAGATAAAGAAATATTCAACTAGTATTTAATAAATTAAAAACCACTCAAAAATGAAATCTACAACAAAAATACCTTTCTCTAAAGACATCTTGCATATCGAGGATATAGAATCTGTATGTAACGAGATTATTGCAAAAATGAGAACTGATGTTGCAAAAAAATTGCAACGTAGAGGAGCTGTTATCGGTATTAGCGGAGGAATAGATTCTTCTGCCTGTTTAGCATTATCAGCTAAAGCTTTTGGCCCTAAAAATGTAACAGCAATAATGCTTCCTGAGCAAGATTCTAGTGATGATAGCAGAGACCTCGCTGAAGAACTTGCAGCAGCATTTGGTGTAACACAAACACTTGTTGAGAACATTACAGGTGCTTTAGAAGGATTTGGTTGTTACCGAAGACGAGATGAAGCTATTGGACGTGTTGTAACAAATTTTGACCCAGCGGTTGATAAGGCTAAAATTGAAATCAAACAAGATCCTGCAAGTACCCTACCTCCAATTTTTTCTATTACAGTTATCAAACCAAATGGAGATGTTGTTAGTAAATTATTACCTGCAAAAGAATATTTACAGATTGTAGCCGCTACTAACTTTAAACAACGTAGCAGAATGTCTATGCTATACTATCATGCAGAAAGGTTGCATTGCGCTGTTATTGGTACACCAAACAAGCACGAAGTAGAACAAGGATTCTTTGTAAAGTATGGAGATGGTGGAGCCGATATTATGCC
>RCND010001772.1_pt1 | contig 12152 bp, 13 predicted proteins | sample 2041351 | NCBI WGS metagenome assembly RCND01 (sample SAMN09708230, study PRJNA481090) | Marine sediment metagenome, whole genome shotgun sequencing project. | biome: marine sediment; feature: ocean; material: sediment; isolation source: Sewage treatment plant 12B marine sediment (STP12B) ...
CTGAATATTTCATCGAGAATCTCCATGAAGGATCCAATCCGCACAACGATCTGGACGAACGATCAAGTGCCAAGGTTATTATCGCTCATGTGCTGAAGGGGGTAGAGATTGCGAAAAAGCACGGTCTGAATGAGAAAATCATTGATTTTATCAGAACCCATCACGGCACCGGAACTGTGCAGTATTTCTACCGCACCTATATGAATACCAATCCCGATGAGGAAGTGGATATCAATGAATTTACTTACCCCGGACCAAAGCCTTCGAGTAAGGAAAATGCTGTATTGATGATGGCCGATTCGGTGGAGGCCGCCTCGCGCACCCTGCCGGCTTACACCAAGGAATCAATTTCCGATCTGGTAGAGAACATTGTTAGCAGGCAGGCAGAGGAGGGGCAGTTTTCCGAGGCCGATATTACTTTTGCCGAATTAACGGCCATCAAGGAGATATTCAAGAACAGGCTCACCAACATTTACCACTCCAGGATAGCTTACCCGGAATAGTAGCTAATCTACCAGCTCGATGATTTCTGTATTGGGATAGGCTGTCGGGTCAAATCTAAATATACTCTCTTGTAGCGTATTATCTTCCCTGATCTGGGAGATAATCATGGTATAAAGAATCCCTTCCTTGTGTTTAAGCTGCGTGGCCTCCAATTTATAAGAGTTGGGATTGATAAACATCTTAAGCATGGAGTAGGGTCCCGACCTTTCTTTGGGGTAAAGTTGTATTTCAATCAGCTCTTTGCCCAGAAAAGAGGTCTCTCCCACAAACATGTAGTTAAAGTCCTGTTCATAGGACTTGATGATTTTGATGGGTACTGCCTGCAGGTATCCTGGCTGGTCGGGATCCGGCACACTTACATATACCTCTTCGGATTCTGTATTCTGCGAGTAGAGCTTATCGCCATCGTAATAGACAATATACTCATCCAGCGTGATTTTATATTTGATGCCTTTCATCCAGACCATCCCTTCACCCTCCGCCGAGGTCTCCTGCATCAGGTCCTCCCGGATGTAATCCATGTGGATCAGGTAGGCCTTGTTCAGGTCGAATTGCTCGGATACGGCCTGTAGATACTTATCGGCCCTGCTGTCCTGCTGGGCGTAAGAGGCGGAGGTGACAATGGCCAGCAGTGTCAGCAGCATCATTTTTCGGAATTGACTCATGATTCGAATCTTTATTTAGCTAAGATTACTCAAAATCTGTTCCAAACTGAACTCATCCTGTACAAGCACCTGTCTGGCTTTGCTTCCCTCGAACTGACCAAGGATCCCGGCGGCCTCCAGTTGGTCGACAATGCGGCCTGCCCTGTTGTAGCCCAGTGATAGTTTTCGTTGGATCAGTGAGGTGGAACCCTGCTGGTGGTGGACCACAAGCCTTGCGGCCTCCTCAAACTTTTCATCTCTCTTATCCAGGTCCACTGTCGATCCTGATCCAGCCTCCTCTTCCACAGGGTTGAGCATCATGGCGGTGGGATATCCCTTTTGCTGACCAATGAAGTCGGTGACATCTTCTATTTCGGGTCCGTCCACAAAGGCGCACTGGAGACGAATGGGTTCACTTCCACTGAGGAATAGCATATCACCCCTGCCTATCAACTGATCGGCTCCGGGTCCGTCCAGGATGGTACGGGAGTCGATACCGGAGGTGACCCGGAAGGCAATCCGGGCAGGGAAGTTGGCCTTGATGACACCGGTAATAATATTGGTGGTAGGTCTCTGGGTGGCAATAACAAGGTGAATCCCAATGGCCCTTGCCAGTTGAGCCAGCCTGGAAATAGGATGTTCAATTTCCCTGCCAGCCGTCATGATCAGATCGGCAAATTCATCAATAACAACCACAATAAAGGGCAGGTAACGGTGTCCTTTATTGGGATTTAATTTGCGGTTGATGAATTTGGTGTTGTATTCCTTGATGTTTCTTACCTGGGCGTTTTTCAGAAGATTATATCTATCATCCATCTCAGCACACAGGCTGTTCAGTGTGTGTATAACATGCTGAGTATCGGTGATGATGGCCTCTTCCGATTCGGGGAGCTTGGCCAGGTAGTGCCGTTCGATCTTGCTATAAAGGGAAAGTTCCACTTTTTTTGGATCGATCATTACAAACTTCAGCTGGGCGGGATGTTTCTTAAAGAGAAGAGACGTAATGATGGCATTCAGTCCAACTGATTTACCCTGACCGGTGGCTCCGGCCACAAGGAGGTGCGGCATCTTTGTTAAATCGAATACAAAGGTTTCGTTGGAGATGGTTTTCCCAAGAGCAATGGCAAGTTCCATATCAGCCTCCTGGAACTTCTTGGAGGCAAGGATCGATTTCATGGAGACCATGCGGGGAGTCTGGTTGGGAACCTCAATACCAATGGTTCCTTTTCCAGGGATGGGTGCTATAATTCTGATTCCCAGCGCAGAAAGGCTCAATGCAATATCATCCTCAAGATTTTTGATCTTGGAGATTCTGATGCCCGGTGCAGGGACTATCTCATAAAGTGTTACTGTGGGGCCAATGGTGGCCTTGATCTTATCAATCTTGATGTTATAGTTGCCCAGGGTCTCTACAATGCGGTTCTTATTTGAAATGAGTTCTTCGTTGCTTACTGTGGACTCACCCTTGTCATAATCCTTCATCAGGCTCAATGGCGGAAACCTGAACTTGGGCAGATCCAGGGTGGGATCATATTCTCCCAGCGCCCCTTCGTCCGGATTGATAGCTTCCGGATTGATGGCTTCAACAGTCATCTCAATATCTCCATCTACCTTAGGATCAGCCTGACTTTCAGTCAAATCGTCCTTTTTTTCCGGAGAAGGATCCTTTTTTTCCACAACCACAAAAGAATCTTCTTCTACTTTTGTTTTACTATCGTCCAAAGTAACTTCGTGTACAGTCTCTTCCTGAACCGGGGTGCTGCCGGTGCTTTCAGCTTGTTCAGGAGCACTGGTAAAGGGATTCTCCCGGGCTCTGACCCATTCCAGAAAGGAGGTGGAGAAGAGGATCATGGCCATATAACAGCTTATCAACAGGAAAACAGTGCCCAATGTGCCTATGCTGGCCACCAGCCATAGGCTGAGGAAATAGCCGTGTTGCCCTCCTGGACCACTACCAAGTGCGCCACCGGCATCTCCAAATATGAGCCCCAGAGTAATAGACAGAAGAATGATCAGTAGCAGACTGTTTCTAATGGCCTTGCCGGGCTTCAGGAGTCGGATCCTGTAAAGTGCCATCGATCCTATTATCAGAATGAGGGGAAAGAGAAAGCTGGACAATCCAAACCAGCTGTTAATTAACAGATTGGAGATCCATGCCCCCATTTTCCCTCCGGAATTTTCAACCCGGATCTCCGGACCAGAGAAGACCTTTCCCCATTCAAAATCCTGGTCCGTTTTCCAGTTGATCAGGTATGAAATAAGTGACAGGATTAAAAACAGTGCAAGCAGCAGGAATACAATTCCCATGGCATAGCGAAACCTGTCATCTTTAAAAAATGAAACCACAGATCTTAAGAAACTGACGATTGGTTTTTTCTTTTTCTTTTTTTTGGACATACTCCCGTATTGGTAATACCGATTAAAGGTAATTATAACTTTCTAAGGTAGAAATAAGGGCTTAGGTAAGACTATTCTTTTGTAAACAGGCTGTTAATAATTTCTTCCATTAAAGCTCTGGTTACAGGCCTGTAATCTTCGGGGATCAAAAAGATTTCAGACTCAATCATTCTGGATTCATTTAAAGCGCAGCTAAGATGCATTTTCAGGTAGCTCAGCTGAATTCTAAAATCCGAAAGCGGGTGGTCTATGTCACCATAAGGGGTGCTGAGATTGGGTCTTGGAACGGAAAAATCCCGGGTAAAATAGATATTGAATACCTCATCGCCCGTACTTACCTCCACTTGCTCCGAGTTGAGTCCGCCGATAACAGAGTGTTCACCAGTGTTTCTGAGGTTAAACTGAGCGGGAACGATAATTCCTGCTGGAAGTTCACCTTTCTCACCCCTGTAGTAGACTTTGTTTCCAAAGAAATTGAGCAGTGTGTTAACTCTTTTATGCTTGAGGTCGGCAATCATGATGAGGGAGAACTGGTTAAAGAAACCTTCAATTTTGGTGACCACAAAATACTCTGAATACCAGGAATCCATGTGTTCAGGCAGGATCCGTGTGGGTATATCACCTGCCATGCTTTCCAGGTAATCTATATCATATTGAACATATTGAGCCTTCACTGTTTCAGGAAGACTTATAGGACGGCGGCAGCTATATGATAGCAGTGAAGCCAGAAATAGAAAAGAGAGAAGAATTTTACGCGACACGGTAAATGGTGAAATTTTATCCAAATTTAGAAAAATATCTCTCTTTATATGTTTAAGAATCTCTTTTTATGACGAGCGGAAGGATTTGGAATATTTAGATTTGCAGAAAACAAGTAAATAATATCTTATGAATAAGCTGGCAGTTGTAGCTCTCGGGGGGAATGCTCTTCTCCGCGACGATCAGTTGGGAACCATTGATGAACAGGAGCAGAACACCACAGATACCCTTGAGAATCTTATTTTTCTGATTCGCGAAGGATATGATCTGGTGATCACACATGGAAACGGTCCCCAGGTGGGGAACATCCTGATGCGAAACGATGCCGGGGAGGAGAATTACGGCCTGCCCCAGATGCCACTGGATATCTGTGTGGCCGATTCCCAGGGAGGGATTGGGTATATGATAGAGCGCATGCTGCGGAATATTCTGCATAAATACAGCATGGAGCGCGAAGTAATAACCCTGGTGACCATGGTATTGGTTGATGAGAATGATCCGGCCTTCAAGAATCCCACAAAAAGGGTTGGAAAGACCTATAGCAAGGAGGAGGCAGACAAGATCGCCGGGGAGAAAGGCTGGATCTTTAAGCAGGGCAAAAAGCGTGAAGGTGGATACCGCAGGGCTGTACCCTCTCCAAGACCTGTTGAGATCATCAATGAAAAGGTGGTTGAAAAGCTGGCCAGGGAAGGGAATATCGTGGTGGCTTCAGGTGGAGGAGGTGTGCCGGTTTTCAGGGATGAAGAGGGCCGACTCAGGCCATCCGAAGCAGTGATTGATAAGGACCTGGCTTCAGCACTTCTGGGGGCAAGAATTGGAGCCGACGAGTTATATATTCTTACAGATGTACCCTTTGTCTACATTAATTATGGCACCCCGCAACAGGAAGTAAAAGAGTTTCTGAATTACAAGGATACGCTTTCTTACCTGGAGGAAGGTATGTTCGGGGAGGGCGATATGGCTCCGAAAATCAGGGCATCCCTCGAGTTTATTGAGAACGGAGGAGAAAAAAGCGTGATTACCGAGGCCTTTAAGCTGGAGGATCGCAGTTTTGGGACAAAAATCACCCGAGAATACGATCAATAACATTTTATATTAATTTTGTCTGACTAATCAAATAATACCTAATCCTATGGCATTTAATCTGCGCAACCGGCATTTTCTAACACTTCTCGATTTTACTCCACAGGAGATTCGTTTTCTGCTGGATCTCGCATTCACGCTAAAAAAAGCCAAGTACAATGGTACAGAAGTCCCCCGCTTAAAGGGAAAGAATGTAGCATTGATTTTTGAAAAGAGCTCCACTCGTACCAGGTGCGCTTTCCAGGTGGCTGCACAGGATCAGGGAGCTGGTGTTACCTATCTGGGGCCTTCAGGATCACAGATAGGGTATAAGGAATCCATGAAAGATACTGCCAGGGTCCTGGGCCGCATGTACGACGGTATTGAATACAGGGGATTCGGACAGAGTGTTGTGAATGAACTTGCCGATAATGCAGGTGTGCCGGTATGGAACGGTCTTACCACTGAGTTTCATCCTACGCAGATACTGGCCGACTTTATGACCATGATGGAGCACTCCCACAAGCCGCTTGAGGAGATGAAATTTTGTTACCTGGGTGATGCCCGAAACAACATGGGTAACTCATTGATGGTGGGTGCCGCCAAAGTTGGTATGGACTTCAGGGCAGCGGCCCCGGCTTCGGTTCAGCCAGAGGAGTCCTTGCTTAAACAATGCCGTGAAATTGCAGCAAAGACTGGCGGAAAGATAACTATTACCGATAATGTTCAGGAAGCAGTTCAGGATGCAGATTTTCTATATACCGATGTGTGGGTCTCCATGGGAGAGCCTGAGAACGTTTGGGAAGAGCGCATTAAATTACTGAAACCCTACCAGGTGAATATGGATGTGATAAAGGCAAGTGGTAATCCCGATGTGAAATTTCTGCACTGCCTGCCTGCCTTCCATAACCGGGAGACCAAACTGGGAGAGGAGATCTTCCAGAAATTCGGGCTTGAAGCCATGGAGGTAAGTGATGAGGTATTTGAATCGGAACACTCCATTGTTTTCGATGAGGCCGAAAACCGCTTGCATTCAATAAAGGCTATTCTTGTTGCAACGCTTGGCGCGTAGCAACAAGCTATTGCAAGACTGCTCTTTAGAAGAATAAATACCGTATAAAGAAAAAGAGTATCGTTCCGCACACCATCAGTTTTAGACCCACTCCCAGCAGGAACCCCATAAAGGAACCCCAGGCAGCCCGGAGGGCATCCCTGTCTTTCTTTCCGGTGGAAATCTCTCCTATATAGGCTCCCAGGAAAGGGCCGATAATAATGCCCAGGGGACCGAAAAAGAGGCCCACCACCACCCCTATGGTAGCTCCCCATACACCACGTTTGGATCCTCCGTATTTTTTTGTGCCCATGATGGGCACCACATAGTCGAGAATCGTAACCAGGACAACAAAGAAGAGAAGGATCCATAAGGCGTTTTCATAGGCCTGGCCATGATCACTTATGTAATCGGTCCATTTCAATAAGAGTAATCCTGCCCAGCTAATGGGCGGACCCGGGATTATGGGTAGTACACTTCCAAGAAATCCTACCAGTACGAGTACCGCTCCAAGAACGGCCAGGGTAATATCCATATCTATTTGTTTGAAATTCCTATAATATCGTCAAAAGTTGCATAGACTACGCAGAATGAAAAGGGCAGGGTCAACAATATGCCAATGCCCAGAGCCATAAGGCCCAGAAGATTAATCCCGGCCAGGATCAGGAAGAGCAAGAGTATTTGCCAGAAGTTACCGGACACGGCTTTTCTGCTTAGCCTGATGGCTTCGGTGGGATCTTTGTCGTAGAACCAAACAAACAGGTGTGAGAAGGAGTAGCTGACCGCAAAGTAGATCCCGGGAATGAACAGCATGGTCAGGCCCAACAGTACCACAAAGAATATGAGCAGGTTCAGTTTAAGCAGAGTGCCTGTTTTTTCAAATCCTTTAAAGAGATCGGAAAATTCAATGAGCTCATTCCTGCTGGCAAGGTGCGCCATGTGAAAATAGGAGGCCATAACAGGTCCGCCGAGGAACAATGCGGTGAGAGGATTCGAAAAGACAATGGCACCGAGAATGGAGAAGATGATAAACTCTGCTGGTGCCTTGCGCAGCAGGTTGAATCCAACCTGGAGTAAATTCTCAATGGATAGTCGGTACCCTGAGGAAGCCTCATCAAGCCGCTGCTTCATGTTAAAAACCACCTCCATGAGTAAACTTTTTTTGAAAATTAGTAAAAAATTGTACATTTATTAGCAAAGCAGGGAAGAGATGGAAGAACATGAGAGCCTGTATGAGAAGATCCAGGAGATCCTTGGCGGGAGTTCGGGGAATCTGACGGTTTTGGAACAGAAAATCGATATGGACCTGCAAATGGAGTATTACGATTGCTCCATGCAGATCCGCGAGGTCAGGGATGAGAAATGGACCCTGGACCATATGCAGTACCTGATGGAACCGGGTTACTCTAAGGATGTGAAGAAAGAGATACTTGCCAGCTTGGCCAGTATTGAAAAAGTAGAGTGCTATCGGGCCATCGAATCCTTTGTGCAGAATGCCGGGGAACCCTTACTTTCATGGGGATTACTTGCTTTGAATGAGAGTCGTATGTTGCTGGAAAGTAAAATCATGGATGAGAACCAGGTTTTTATTTCTACAGGGTTGGGGGGGAAGGATGAGAAACTGCGCTACTTTGTGGTTTTGATGACTCGTACACGGGTCGACCTGACTCCAAGTCAGCAGATGGTTATTAAAAATGAATTTGAATTTATCCTGAAGAAGTATGATGCTGTGGTGGAGGAATCAAATTTTTCCGCATATCTGGCCACCATGTTATTGCTTCTACCCATGAAACACTCGCTGAAATCAGCCTTCAAGGAGGCCATTGATGAATGTAACAGGTATGGCAATTTCCTGAATGACGATTTTATAGTGACCAATGTAAGAGTCCTCGCTTTTGGAGAGATTGAGGAATTTTTGGAACGCCGGAATATGGATTAAACGTTCTCCTCCCCAAGGTCTTCAAACTCAACGTTGGTGAAGTCTTTTTCTGTATCTGCAACTTTTTCAACTTCTTCAACAGGAGCATGTTCACCAACGTTTTTAATCATATCCTCCTCCAATTCAATAGGTTGGGGATTGGCATCTCGGATAAAGGCAATAATCTCATTCAGGCTATCCGCAAATTTGTCAAAATCTTCTTTGTAGAGAAAAAGTTTGTGCTTTTCATAGAAAAACTTTCCGTCGCGGTTAAATCTTTTTTTGCTCTCAGTAATTGTCAGATAGTAATCGTTTCTGCGGGTCGCTTTCACATCAAAAAAGTAGGTTCTTTTTCCGGCTCTTACAGCCTTGGAATGAATCTCTTCCCGTCCTGCGCCATCTGATACATACTCTTCAGATTTAACATTTCCTTCATCAATCATTAGGTAAGATTTGGTTAGGGTTACTGTAGTTCATTTTCAAAAGTGTAAAATATTTTAAACATATTCAAATTTTACTCATTTTAGCTTCTGAGTAAACTTGCTGTTGAACAGATGTATTATAGAATAAAAATTAATGTAAATTTGCAGCGTTATTAAAAATATCTACAGGTTCTTTTACAAATGATCAGCAGGAGACAATTACGTATTAAAGCATTGCAATCTCTTTATGCCTACTATACTACCGGCAGAGAGGATATGAGGCGCTCAGAGAAGGAACTTCATTTTAACATTGAAAAATCATTTGAGCTGTATCACTACCTGCTTTTACTGATGATTGATGTGGTTCTCTATGCAGAATCGAGGATGGAGATCGCACGGAACAAGCGGATTCCCACCAAGGAGGACCTTAACCCCAATACCCGTTTTATCGAGAACCGCCTGGTTGAACAGCTGAGAAACAATGAGTGTCTGCTCAGGTTTGTTGAACAGCAGAAACTGAACTGGGCCAATCATCCGGAGTTGATCAAAGATATCTATAAGCGTCTTCTTGCCAGTGAAGAGTATGAAGTCTACATGAGTGCGGAAGAAAATGGGTATGCTGAAGACAAGCGCCTGCTCACCTTTATTTATACCCATATTGTATTTTCCAGTGAGTTACTCGATTCCATTATGGAAGAGCAGAGTATTTACTGGAATGACGACCTGGAATTTATAACCAGTATGATCGTGAAGACCTTCAAGAAGTTCAAGGAGGAGGATGGACCCGATAAGAAACTGATGGATCTTTATAAGAACGTTGAGGATAGCGATTATGTGTTGAAACTTTACAGGCAAACTATTTTGCATCGCGAAGAATATGTGGAGTACATCAAGCAAAATACAAGGAACTGGGACCTGGAGAGGATCGCTTCTATGGACATACTGATTATGCAAATTGCCATTGCCGAACTGGTGGCCTTTCCTTCTATTCCCACCAAGGTTACGCTGAATGAGTACCTGGAAATATCAAAATTTTACAGTACCAGCAAGAGTAGTATATTTATCAATGGGGTATTGGATAAGGTGGTGGATCAATTGAAAGAGGAAAAGAAAATTTTGAAAAAGGGAAGGGGTCTGATAGGTGAGAATGATTAATACTGGCCGTTTTCTATCAGGATGTTTTCCTGGGCTGCTATTGGTTTTATTACTATCCTGTGGCAGACAAAATGGCAGTGATACCACAGATCGCGGCATGGAAGAAAATGTGACGAAAGGGTCACAGGAACAGTCGGTTATAAAATTTGACACCCTGGTTCATGATTTTGGAACAATCATTGAAGGTGAAAGGGTGGTTTGTTATTTTGAATATAGCAATGTGGGAGGAGCAGATCTTCTGATCACTGCAGTGGAGGCTAGCTGTGGTTGTACCACTTCCGATTGGAAACGTGAACCACTGGTGCAGGGAGAGACGGGGAGTATGAAAATAATTTTTGATGCATCGGGCCGTAGCGGCGAACAACGCAAGCTTGTTACTGTCCGATCGAATGCAAGCAACAGTGAGCTTCGTTTGACCATAAAAGCGAAGGTAAATGAGAATGTTTAATTAAATAAATTATAAAGAATGAGTTTTTTATTTCAGATTTTAGCTGCGCCAGCCGGACCAGGCGGTGCCGCAGGAATGCAATCGTTGATTTTTTTACTGCTGATCATAGTGGTATTCTACTTTTTTATGATTCGCCCGCAGGTGAAGAAGCAAAAGGAGGCCACAAATTTCAGGAATGCACTAAAAAAAGGCGATAAAGTGGTAACAACAGGTGGTGTTTACGGAAAGATCAACGATGTGAAGGATCGTACAGTAACGCTTGAAATTGCTGATAACATTACTATCAAGGTTGATAAAACTGCAGTAACAGCTGAACCTTCAGAGACGGCTCCGGCTAAAAAATAAAACGGACGCTTGTGGATAACAGTTTCCTCCAGAAATGGCCCAGGGTACCGGAAGGACAAAAACTTCAATTCAGGAGAAAGCTCCTGTTGTTTTCTGTTTTTCTGCTGATCTCTTTGTCTATCTGGTTGCTCAATGCATTGAGCAAGAACTATACCACCGTAATAGAGTATCCTTTGGTTTATACGGATGTTCCGGAGGACAAGGTTTTTGTGGGTGAAATGCCCGGAAACCTTGATCTTCAGATAAATTCACATGGCTATGCTCTTTTACGATATAAATTATTCAGGAAACCGGTTCCCATCAGCTTTAAGATTTCGGCATTCAACCTGAACAGGGGCCAGGACAGCTCCAGGGCCTATATACTGACGCGCTATCTGAAAGATCAGATAGCAAATCAGTTGCCTGCTGAACTGCAGTTACTGTTGATCAAGCCAGACACACTTCATTTTCAGTTTGCAGGTCGGGTAACAAGGATGGTGAAGATCATGCCTGATTATATCTTCAACATCGATAAGCAGTTTACGATTAAGGATAAGATTATGCTTAGTCCCGATTCAGTGGAGGTAAGTGGTCCGGATTTGATTCTCGATACAATGGAATTTGTCTATACAGAGAGAGTCGATCTGGGGGACCTTACACGGGACTACAGCGATAGGGTTCGGCTGAATAAACTGCCTGACCTGGACTATTCTCTATCACGGGTGAATTGTTCCATAGAACTGGAGCGCTTTACCGTCCTGCAGGTTATAGTGCCCATCGACGTGCTGAACCTGCCTGACAGTATTCTCCTTCAGACCTTTCCCCCGAGTATAAAACTTAGCTGCAAGGTTGGACTTAGTAAATATGAGAGTATTGAAGGCTATCCTTTCAGGGCACAAGTTGATTATCAGGAAATTGAAGATGGGGTAACGGCCCTGAATGTAAGCATTCAGAATATGCCTCTTTACCTGCTGGGCTTTGAGTATTATCCGAAGGATGTTGAATTCTTGAAGTCCAGAAGATAATGTATAAGCTTGGTTTAACTGGAGGTATAGGGAGTGGAAAAACCCTGGTTTGTAGCGTTCTTGAAAAATTTGGAGTTCCGGTTTATTACGCCGACACTGAAGCCCGGAAGCTGATGAACAGCAATACGGATTTGAAAGCCGGTATTGTAAACATGTTTGGAGAAAAGGCCTTTGCTAAGGACGGACTGAACAGGGCCTTCCTGGCAGAATCGGTTTTTGGAGATCAGGAAAGGTTGACCCGGCTCAACAAGCTGGTTCATCCTTTTGTAAGAGAAGATTTTATCAGGTGGGTTTCAAGGCAGGAGAGATCATCCTATGTGGTGGAAGAGGCAGCTATCCTGTTTGAAAGCGGTGCCAGCCAGGAGATGGACCAATCGGTTCTTGTGTATGCACCACAGGAAATCCGGATTCGCAGGGTGATGGAACGGGATCATTCAGAACGG
>RCND010001777.1_pt1 | contig 12123 bp, 7 predicted proteins | sample 2041351 | NCBI WGS metagenome assembly RCND01 (sample SAMN09708230, study PRJNA481090) | Marine sediment metagenome, whole genome shotgun sequencing project. | biome: marine sediment; feature: ocean; material: sediment; isolation source: Sewage treatment plant 12B marine sediment (STP12B) ...
ACTTGAACATGCCTTTAATTCGAGGTTTTGACAATATTGGCATAAAACTGTCATAATAACGACGCAAGCAATAAACAAAGTCACTTGTATTTTTACCGCGTCAACTAAATTTATGATATGAGTGAGTTAGGAAAAAAAGTTTTGGAAATAAGAACTGCTAAAAAAATTACTCAGGAAAGTTTAGCAGAGTCAGCAAATATCAGTCTAAGAACTCTACAACGAATTGAAAAGGAAGGCTCAAACCCACAGGGAGATACGCTTCATCGTTTAGCTACGGCTTTAAATACACCACTCGAAGAGCTTTTGGATTATTCATTTGTTGAGGATTACAACTATATAAGAGCAATGCATTTCTCTGTTCTTTTAGTTGCTTTGTTACCCCTGGGTAATATTATTTTACCTACTATATTCTGGTTAAGAAGGAAAAGCAGCATTAAGTATCTCACATCATATGCTAAGAAATTGTTGAATTTCCAGATTACCTGGACTATTATTCTCTTCGTTCCACTTTTTCTAGTAGTGACAATTATGAGATCTTCAATTTCTGAAGTGTTCCAAATAATTATCTTATATCCTGTTGCTATGGTAGCTTTTAACTGTATATACTCTCTGATTGTGGGACTTTTAATTAAAGGAGGAGATAAAAATTACTTTCCCGTTGCCATTAAGTTTATAATATAATTGCACCGACACTTATATCTAAATTATATAATAATTAATTAATAGTGTGACCAATGAAAAAAAAATGGGCTATCTTAATATACCTAATATTTGTATTTATTATAAGCTATTTATGGCAGTATCTCATTTACAGAACAGGAGGAGTTAGTTCAAAACTTTTCCCCTTGACTATGTTGTTCCCTGGAATTATTGCCATAATAATTCTAATAGTGAATAAAAAGGGACTCAAAAGAATTGGGTGGAGAATCAAGAATACAAAATACTTCATCCCAGCCATCCTTATTCCTCTAGCTCTTTCTCTCGGTCTTGTGATTTTAATTGAATTGATGAATTGGGGTAGTTTTCCTGATACAATGTTTGTGATTAAGGATAATCAGCTAGTTAGCACCCAACTAGGTCTTCTTCTAGGGAATCGAGATCAGAGTTTACCGTTGTTTTTTATAAATATGATTCTTTCTCATCTTGTTTTTATTATTGGTGGAAGTATTTTAACCCTAGGCGAGGAGATTGGATGGCGAGGATATCTTCAGGAAATGTTGCTGAGAAAATATGGCTTAATCTGGGGGTTTATTGTTTTAGGCATAATTTGGGGATATTGGCATCTACCTATCATATTAATGGGATATAATTTCCCAAGTCAACCATTATTGGGGGGATTATTGTTAATGCCTATTGGAACCATATTTATTGGAATATTTCTGGGGTGGATATATTTACGTTCTGGAAGTATATGGTTGCCTGCTGTTGCTCATGCTTCCTTAAACCTCTTCTCAGGATTTCTTTATGGCATGAATATGAATGTTGATGAGTTGACTAGACAGCTATTATGGATTGTGGCATGGGGTGTTGTAGCAACCTGTTGTATAATTAATATACAAAGAAAGAAACCAGAATTCTGGCAAACAACAGATTATATACCGAATGGGTAAGTGGCAATTCGTGATCCGATCTTATCTTTTTAAATTAACCATCATAATTACCGGATTATCTGATTCCAAGAGGTTTTTTACAAGATCAATAAACCGGCTCTTACTCTCAGGGCTTATAGCACTGCTGCCCACGATACGTTTCATGTTTTCTTCACCAACAAGATTATACGGGAATACCTGCATATAAACTGTACTATCGTTAACTGCACCTATTGGCCAGAAATCAACTCCCCCGTCAATATCATTGCTTATACCACCTGGCAATCCATTGTCGTCTATAAGAGTTTTGCCTTTCCCTGTAATTCTGCTGAAAATCATATTGTATTTATATTCTTCAGAATAAGTATGGCTTTCCAGAAATAAGGTTTCAGAAGCTTCAAAAACTGAAACAAATCTAAAATCCTTACTTAATTTATGAAACTCATCAAATGCCGCATAAAAAGGAACATCAAGGACTCCTACCCTTAATTCCTGTGGTAGTTTATATTTACCCAGATCAATAAGGTACTCCGGTCTGATCACGTCACCCAAAAGATTATATATAGTATCATTATACATCGACTTAAACGAATAGCCGCCTTTATACTTATAGAAAGGTCTGAAAGTATAAGCCATTAACCCGGAAAAACGTTTTTTCTTCTCCCATCTGTAATGATTTGGGACAAAATCCAGGGTGTCGCCGGCATGGTTTATTACAGCAAACATGTATTCTTCATTCCCTGAATGACACTGATAATACAACAGAAATCTATCTTTTGAAACAGCTATGATTGCACTAATGTCTTCAACTGCTATTGATTTCAGAAATTCACCCTCATAGTTGAAATAATATAGTTTACGGGCCCAGTTAGTCTGTACAACAAGTGACTTTCCCTTCTCCAGCACTGACAGGTTCCTAATAATACCTATCTCCCCTGGCCCCCTTCCACTTTTGCCAATCTTCCTAATGAAATTTCCATTCCGGTCGAACATAAGGACATGGTCAACATTATCAACAAATATATAATCATCAGTAAAATTGTATACAGATGTTGTCCGCAACAGACATTCATCATTTGTTTCAAGCGAAACATATTCTATATCAGATGCTATTTCACTTAGTTTAATGATAGCAGGCTGTTTAAGGATTTCTTCATAGTTAAGAGTAAAAAACTTGTTCCTGTTATAAGAGTCTACTTTTTCCTTTTCCTCTATCCTATTTGTACAGGACAGCGGTATAATTAACAATATATATATTAAGGGTCTCTCTATTATATTAGTCATTAGTCTAGTTTGATTAAATAATTCTGTCTCATTAATCCAACTTGATTTTAGAAATCAAACATTATACTGCATTAAGCTGCCAAAGAATTGAATGTTTTATACGTAGTAGATTTTGAATCTTTAATCTGATTCTTTCTAATGATATTAACTATTTCTATTCCAGCCAGAGTTCGCTGTGCAGACTCAAAATCTTTAAATCCTGTACTGATTGATATTCTTCTTTTGACATTACGATGATCCTGCTCTACAATGTTGTTCAAATACTTGCATTGCCTCCGCATCACATTCTTAAAATTTCGCTTGTTAAATGTCTTAATCCCTTCTTTATTTGCTCCGCTCTTATCTATGTTTATAACACGCGGTTTACCATTGTTACCAATAGCTTTATTTAAGAATTTCTGTGCAGATCCTTTCATTCGTCGATTGGTCAACAAGAAATCTCTTGTAACACAGGTTGCTTTCTAATTAATAATAAGATCATTTCAGGATTCTGACTATTCAAATATAAATTATCTGGTTCTTTTTATACTTTTTGTCGTCAGTAAAACCTGGCCAGTAAATAGCTTAAAATTAAAAGAAGCTTTCATAAAGGACCTTGAATATTAATGAATATCCATTATTAATCGTTTTTAAGTATTTCCGAAGGATTTATCCGGCCGCTTCTTCTGGCAAGGAAACCTATTGTAAGAGAAGTGATTATTACTACTGATACAAGAGAAAGCACATATGTATAGACAGAAATCTTCACTCCGTATACAAATTGCTGCAACCATTTTTCTGTGAAGTAGAATGCTATCGGAGCTGCAATTACAAAGGAGATAAGAATCAACTTTATGTAATTCAATAGTATCATTCTAACTATCTGTGAAACTGATGATGCCATAACTTTCCTTATGGCAATTTCCCTTTTCTTCAGTTCCAAATTATAGATAGCCATTCCAAGCAGTCCCAAAAAGGAAATTATTATACTGATGATAGTAAAATACAGTATTATCTTTCCTGTACGGAACTCAACACTATAGATCTGATCTGCCTCGTCATCCAGAAAAGAATAGTAAAGTGGGAATCCCGGATAAGCTTCATCCTGGATCTCCTGAAGAAAGTCGAGGAGTTCCTGAATGCCTTTACTATCATATCTTATGTAAATATGTCGGTAAAAAGGACGGTATATCTTCATCACCAATGGACCTATTTCTTCTTTGACTGGTCGTATATTAAAATCCTTGACCACTCCGACTATTGTACCATTTTTCAGATAGTCTGGTAAATGAGGATGTAAGAATCTGATACTTTTTCCAACAGCCCTGTCAACTCCCATAAGATTTAGAGCTGTTTCATTAATTATATACGCGGTAGAGTCATCACTTGCATACTCTCTTGAGAAAGGCCGGCCATCAAGCATTTCAATCTCCATAGTTTCTACAAAATCAAAATCGACCATATTATAACTGACTCCAATTCTCTCTTCTACCGGAATATTATCCCATGTGAAGCTCACTGCAGAGGTCAGGTGAAAGGGAAGATCATAAGAGGCAGATACATTAATGACTGCAGGGTGAGTCATTATCCTATCCCTTAATACATCATAAGCGCTTATCATTTCTGGTGAGAAAGGAAGTATTATTACATTCTCCTTATTCAGACCCAGGTCCTTATTATGAATATAACTAACCTGTCTGTTTATCGTAACCGCACTGATGATTAATGCAATCGATATAGTAAACTGGAGTACTATCAGAGAATTTAATAATCTTTTATTTCCAATTGATCCTGATGAGCCCCTTAATGCCAGAATAGGCTTATAGGATGATAAAACAAAGGCAGGATATAAACCTGAACTCAGAGATGCAAAGAGGTAAATAACAATAAGCCCACCAAGTAAAACCGGATCGTTATAATGAATTTCCAGTTGTTTTAGTGTTAGTTCATTGAATACAGGCCTGGCCAGTTCAACAATAATAAGTGCGAGGCCTATCGAAACAAAGGAGTACATAAAAGATTCGCCAATAAACTGTGTAATAATCTGTGATCGTTTCGCTCCGTTCGATTTTCGCAGGCCGATCTCTTTTGATCTCTTAATTGACCTGGCAGTACTCAAATTCATATAATTTATGCAGGCAAGTAAAAGTATCACAATGGCAATCCCTGAAAACAGATACACATAGATAATCCTGTTGGCTATCCCGTCTTTATATAGATATATCTCCTTGAACTCCTGAAGAATAAGCTTTGTTGTGCCTTCAGGATTCCTTTCGACATAGATCCCTTCAACCTTTTCCTGAAAATCTTCCATAACGGAACCCTGGGTAAGCATTAAGTACGAAGGACCCGCATATGACCAATCATCATTTAGCCTGAATTCATCGACATGAAGGATGCTGGCCAGCATAGAGAAATCAAATATGGAATTTTTTGGAGGATCTTTCATTACCCCTGTAACACTAAGTTTAAGCCATTTATTCAGAGTTAGTATTTTTCCGATGGGATCTTCATCTCCAAAATACTTGAGTGCTGCGGATTCAGTTAGTATTACAGTACTCCTCGACAGCATTGACTCATTAAAACTGCCAGAAATCAGAGGGAAGCTGAACATCTTAAAGAATCCGGGATCCACCAGGTGTATTTTTTCATCTAAATCGGATACTTCATCATACTCAACAAGGGAGGGGTATTTCCAGTACCTGGTGTACTCTTCGACTTCAGGATAGCGGTCACTGAGATTTGGAGCTAAAGGGAAGGGTGTGACAGACATTGAACTTCTGTCTGCCCTGTCAAAAACGCTTAGTAAATTGTATATCCTGTCCTTGTTGTCATGAAACCTGTCATAACTGATCTCATCTGTAACCCATAAGAAGAAAAGTATAACACAGGCAAGTCCTGTCGCCAGACCTAATATATTAATAAGGGCAAATGATTTATTTCGAAGTAGATTCCTGATTGCTGATATGAAATAATTCCTGATCATGTCTATGAGTATTTAATATTTATATGCGAATATTACAAATCAATTCCAGTATTCATAAATGTCTCGTTCCTCCTGGATAATGAGTTGAAAATGGACGGAGTTGAAATCAGAACATGGACAGGATACATGTTTTGTTTTAACATTTTAGTTACAAACTGAACAGACTATATTTATTGACTCTCATCACTCACCATTGCTTTAGTACCTCGGACTTCAGTGAGCTCGCAATGCTCACTGGCCTTCGGCAAGTTCACATTAATCGGTTCACCACTCTACTCATACCTGAGAACCTCTGCCGGATTCAGTCTTGCTGTTCTGAAAGCATGATAGGCTACTGTAGCAATTGTTATTAAAAGGTTAAGCAAAAAGGCAACAACAAATATCCATGCTCCAACATCTGTTTTGTAGGGAAATCTGGACAACCAGCTATTTATATATAAATATGCCAATGGCACAGCTACAAGTCCTGCAATGCCAATTATCCATAAATATTCAGATGTAAACATTACTACAAGAGATTTAGTATCTGCACCCATGACTCTTCGCAGACTGATATTCTTAGACATTTGTCTGGCCATAATGGCAGAAATGCCATAAACGCCAAAACATCCAATAAGCACAGCAATAAATGTAAATACACCTATTAAACTACCTAACCTTTGTTCTGATACATAGTTTTTGTCAAAAGTTTCATCAAGAAAGTTATAATTTAGTGGACGTTTCTGTTCAAATCGACTCCAGACATCTTCAATGTGTGTGAGGATTCCCTTAATATCATCTGATGAAAAACTTAGCTGTGCCATATTAAATCCGTCAGCCCATCTCAAAATAGTTGGTTCAATTGGTCTGTTCACAGAATTAAAATGATAGTCTTTCACAACACCTATTATATCAAATTCCCGATCTCTGCCATAAGCTGCCCATTTAAGATTGGTAATGCTTTCAGGGGGATCAAAACCAAGGGCTCTAGCTCCTGTTTCGTTTATAATCCATGCTACATTACGATCTCCTTCCCTTTCTCTTGAAAATGGCCTGCCACTAAGCATCTCCAGGCCAAGGACAGTGAAATATTCCGGATCTGTAAGCTGCATTTTAAAAGGAACCTGCACCTCAGTCAGAGGGGAGGCCAGTGTGTTAGTGTTTCTGATATTTCCCAGGGGCTGCAATGCAAAGGAAACTTCATTTATGCCTGGATTCTCCTTTAGAGCATCCCTTATAGCATCTGACCTGTCGGAGAGATAATCGGGTATTTCAAAATGGATGATCTGGTCAATATTCATTCCCAGATCCTTGTTTTTCATAAACAAATACTGTTTGAATATGGCTATAGATTGAATAGTTAAAAAGATTGCAATTACAAATTGTATAAATATGAGTGCTCTGCGTACGAACATACCCTTTCCTCCTGATTTAAGATCTGTAGAAAAAAGAATACCAGGTTTGAGAGAGGACATATATAGTGCAGGATATAATCCACCTGTAAGGGATGTAAGTAATAGAATTCCGATACAAAGAAAATATATTTGTGGCGAAAGATTTGTTAGTGCAGGAAGAGAGATGTCAATTGATGTCTGAAAAGGATTATACAGGATTAGTAGTATTAGAATTGAAAGCAGCATTGCAATTATACTTATCAGTACGGATTCATATATAAACTGAAGAATGATATTTTTCCTCCCCGACCCAACAAGTTTTCTGAGTCCAACCTCCTTCGCCCTGGTTATTCCCTTTGCTGTTGTTACATTAATATAATTAATTGTTGCAATGACCAAAACAAAGAGAGCGACGAAAATCAGGGCAATTATTGTCTGGAAATTTCCGTGTTTCACACCATGCTCAGTAACCGCATCATTGAAGAAATATATGTTTTTGAATGGCCTCATTAAATAGTTAGGGGGGTCGTTTTCAGCATCATATGCACCTATATCAATAAGTTTTGTATTTATCTTCTCCACCAATGCATCAGGTTTATCAGAATTCAGAACCATGTAAGCCATAAAGTTTTGACCCCCATTAAGAGCACTCATAAATGAATTATTCCCATTATACCACACATCGGTAAGCATACTGAATTTCACAAGCATATCAAATTCCAGATGCAAATCATTTTCTTCTTTAATGACAGCTGTTACCACTAAGGGAAACTCACCATTATAGTTAAGAAGTTTACCCAGGGGATTTTCGTCTGCAAAGATCCTTGCTGCAAGTTTGTTTGTAAGTATAGCCGCATTGGGTGCATCGAGTGCAGTTTCAGGATTGCCATACTCGAATTCAAAATCAAATACATCAAATGGTTTGCCATCAATAAACAATACCTTATCGACTTTGTGAAATTTGTTTTGATAATCAACCATACTCTCCCAGTATGTACCTCCAATCCTTGTATAGGAGATAACTTCAGGAAATTGTTCAGGTACCCAGGGGATGACCCCACCTGCCATCAGGGCCCAGCCATCTCTCTCCAGCCTGTAAATATTATCATAATTACCTTGTGATTTGTCCATACTCAATTGATCGTTCACATATATCAATATGAAGATCGCAACAATAAATGCCATGGACATTCCCAAAATGCTGATAATGTAATCCTTAAAATTTCTAAAAACCGATTTGAAAGGGATACTGAATGACTGTTTCATTATTTCTGACCTGCTTAATACCAAATAAATCTTATACCTGTAATATAGACTGAGAAATTTCTGGAGCGTTGCATTTTATTCGTGCATTGTTCATTGATATTCAATCCATTAATATTCATATTATCAATAGTTTCCATTTAAAATATATTCGAATATCAAAGCGGAAAAGAAATAATTAATTCTAAAAACAGAAAATAATTATCCAATAATTGTATCGCTAATTCCGAAATAAGATTAAGCGCAAAGAAAACGGGTAACAATATAGTAATTGAGGTCTTTGATAATGGATCTGGTATTGATCTAAGCAGCAAATACCGACGTAATTGAGCAGTCGATTTTTAAGTGTTTAAAGAACTTCATTATTATCTCCTAAACCCAGATAATCGGGCATTAGCAAAATATATCCGTTTACTGCAAAATAAGATCTACAATAAGTATAACAATTATTGTTTTAAATAAATTTTTATGTGACTATGATTTAAGATTGCTATTTGTGGTTCTTGGATCCTTGTAGCAGCTGCCCTATTCATACCTGAGAGAATTTATCGGTGAAGCTCTTGCAGTGATAACAGTCCTGTAACTTATTGTAAAAAAGGCTATTGACAATGCTAAAGCATAGCCAATAATAAATTCAGAAATACCTATCTGGATTCTGAAGAAATAGCCTTCAAGCCATCTCTGGGCGATAATATAGATAAGCGGACTGGCTATCAAAGCAGCCAGGGTAACAAGCAGAAGGATGTCTTTGGTAATAAGCTTAAATATAATGCTAATTGATGCACCCATTACTTTCCTGATTCCAATCTCTTTCGTGCGCTGCTGTAGCATAAAGGAGGTCAGACCAAAAAGTCCCAGGGATGCTACAAACAGTGCAAAAACAGCAAAAATGATAGTAAGTGTGGCACTTCGTCTATCCTCCCTATAAATACTGTTAAGTTCATCCTCCATAAAGAAATAGGGCATTGTATCAGTATTGGTGAATTCCTTCCATGCTTCCTCAATCTGTGCAACAGTCTCCTGCATACCTTCCGGAGAAAGTCTTATACTTAGGTAGCCAAACTGATAACCTGCTGTCCTGAATCTCATTATATAAGGCTGCACCTTATTTCTTAAAGACTCATGATTAAAATCCTTCACAACTCCAATAACAGGCAAGTAAGTATATGCTCCGTCGTTGTCATTATGAATTATACGAGCTGAGAGTGGGTCGCTAATATTATTCTCATTAACAGCAGCTTCATTTATAATACATGCATCTACATCTGCCGGGAAATCTTTGCTGAAGAACCTCCCTTCAAGCATTTCCATCTGGTAAATATCCAGATGGTCATAATCAACCCAGGAAGTGAATAGCAATATACTCTCATCCTTACCTTCTACTTTATAGCCATTATGATTATTGTTCTTGTTCGGTACAGCTGTAGCAGCGGCTATATTTATTACCCCGGGGATATCCTTAACAACTGTTTTGAAAGCTTCAACCCTTGTATCCAGATCCCCTGCTCTGGTAATAACCAGCAGATTTTCCTTATTATAACCTACATCCTTATTTAGCATATAATTTATTTGCCTGTACATGATTGTCGTCCCAACAATAAGGATAATAGAAGCTGCAAACTGGAACACAACCAGGATGCTTCTCAGCCTTCCACCAGCAGATAGTTTTGAATTATTCCCCTTGAAGATTGAGAATGGACTGATCGAAGACAGATAAAAGGCAGGGTATGATCCTGCAATCACACCAACAAAAAGTGCTGCAGCAATGAGTATAAGTATGGTATACCAGTTACCAAAAAGGCTAAGTCCAAAGCTGGCATTTAAGAGATTATTAAACGCGGGAAGAGCAAGCTTTACAATAAAAACTGCTATTACGAGCGCGAAAAGTGATAGCAGGATAGATTCTGTCAGGAACTGGTAAAGCAGCATGGCCCTTGATGACCCTGAAACTTTTTTCAAGCCTACTTCTTTTGATCTCTGAGCTGCCTGTGCCGTTGACAGGTTTGTAAAATTGATAGAAGCAATTATTATTATCAGCAGAGCCACACATGCAAATATTATAAGATATTTGGGATCGGAGGCCGGTTTCATGGGCTGGTCTATTGATGGATCAAGATGTATCTTGGTTAGTGGCTGAAGTAAGTAATCATACTTGGCCCCTGAACTTAGTAACTCTTCAAATGATCCACCTGAAAATCTCTCATATTCACCGCCAACATATTCCTTTACAAACCTGGGAAATTTTTCTTCCAAAAGCTTTGAATCCGTTCCGGGGTATAGCATAAGATAAGTTTCGAAACTATTATTAAACCAGATGCCCTCCCTTGATCTCTCATTGGTCATAAAAGAACTTATCATATTAGCTTCGAAATGACAATTTTCGGGTATGTCCTCCATAAGCCCGCTTACTGTATAAGGATGTTTGTCAGTTCCTATTAATATATTTTTGTCAATGGGATCATCGTCACCAAAAATTCTTTTTGCTGCTGATACTGATATTACAAGCTTATATGGTTCAGCAAGAACAGTCTTTATATTTCCATGCAAGAGGGGGATTGAGAAAACTTCGAAAAATGACGAATCGGCCTCTAAGATTGACTTTTCCTCGAAGTCCCGATCTCCATATTTAAGATTTAGAGCACCCTGCTTGCTTATTCGGCAGAAGGTTTCAACCTCAGGAAAATCTCTTTTCATTGTTGGGGCAATAACTGAAGCAGTTGAAGTAACCAGCACTTCCTGTTCTCCCGTTTTTCCGTTCAGGATCAATTTGTATATCCTGTCCTTATTGGCATTGAATTTATCAAAGCTAAGTTCATGGAGTACAAATGTTGTAATAAGCATGCTGCAAGCAAGTCCAAGAGCAAGCCCAAGTACATTGATCAGGAAGTATACTTTTTGCCTTTTATATAACTTAAGACTGTGTTTGATAAAAGTGTAAAACATATTATGATTGGTTTTGATAATTAATTAAGAAGTATGGAATGGGTTCTATCGCATTAATCCAACTTGATTTTCGAAATCAAACATTATACTGCATTAAGCTGCCAAAGAATTGAATGTTTTATACGTAGTAGACTTTGAATCTTTAATCTGATCCTTGCTTAAATAATGCGACAGAACCGAAGCTTTTTGCTTTACCTCTTTAGATTCGATAAAACCTTCAGAATAACTTATAAGGTTTATCGACTAATCCCTGGAAGGTCTCATTCTCTCTATAATATCAGCTGAGATCCACATAATACTCTCGTTTATGTAGAAAAGGTATTTGCCATCAGGTGAAACTATCGGGCATTTTCCAAATATCGAGTCTCCAAGTATTACTGGCTTTAACCAGATATTGTCGTGTCCCTTGAAGCTAATATATAATACATCCTCCCCTTCACGGAAAAAAATCAGGTAGGACTCATCAGGATCAACAAATGGAGTTATTTCATTACTATCAGTATTTAAAACACTCCCCAGATTCATTGGTTCTGAATATTCCCCATTAACAATCTCAGAATAATATATATCATATTTCCCATATCCATCTTCACTTAGGCCGGAGAAAAATATTGTACCTTTACCTGAGACAGCAAACTGCCACGCCATTTTCATAGAATTGACTATGGAGCTTATCGATTGAGGCTCTGACCACCCATCCTTCATC
>RCND010001778.1_pt1 | contig 12120 bp, 10 predicted proteins | sample 2041351 | NCBI WGS metagenome assembly RCND01 (sample SAMN09708230, study PRJNA481090) | Marine sediment metagenome, whole genome shotgun sequencing project. | biome: marine sediment; feature: ocean; material: sediment; isolation source: Sewage treatment plant 12B marine sediment (STP12B) ...
TCTAAGGCATAGATAACCAAGTACACATAATCATCAACCGTTTTTTTAGCAGATGTGGGGTCAATAATATCGATGTATCCTTTCCATATCAATTCTCTATCCTTTACAGGGCACAAGCAATACAAGGAAGTTTCTGCGTGGTATACTTTGTATTTCACGTAGTATTCTGGGTTATAATAGATATCTTGATTTGTATAATAATCATCTCTAAAATTTCTATAATCTCTATCTAAATCTTTATAAGTACTTGAATAAGCCATTTCATCATCTACTCCAACGACTTTTGAGAAAAGAATACTATCAAAGCCGTCTGCTATTAATTTTTTTTCTAAAACATTCAATTCTTCTTCTGTCTTTTCTTCTGTGGTAATTGCTGCATCGAAAAAATCTAAGCTCATTACAGCTTCAATGCCTGTGGCTTCATATGCTTCTTTTAGTTTTTTCTCGAATCGTTTTCTAGCTTTTTTATCAGCGGCCATTCCCACGATTAAAATCTTATTTGAAGAAAATTCAGGCACATCTGGGTTTCGCCAAGTATCAACTAACTGAGTTGTTGAACAATTCATAACTAATGCTGCCATAAGTACTAAGAGTAGACGTTTCATAATTGACATGTTTAAGTTTATATTACCAAATTAAAGATCATAGTTAGAGTACAAAATGATATAAATCAGTTTATTAAACCAGTAATTCTATGGTATCATAGAGTTTAGGGATAGTTACTCGACAATGATAAACATCTCGTATTTTCACACGCAAGGTGTCTAATGCAGTAGATTCGCCATGAATTAAATAAATGGCCTCTATGTTGTTTTTAATAGTATCCATCCAACTCAATAGCTCGTTTTGATCAGCATGCGCAGATAAACTTTTAAGACTTTTAATTGTTGCCTTTACGGGATAATACTTACCAAAAAATTTAATTTCGTGCGCACCTTCCAACAGTTGTCTACCTCTTGTGCCTTCGGCTTGATAACCTACTAATAACACAGTTGTAGAAGGTTCATCGATTAGTTGCTTTAAATAGGTCAATACCCTACCTCCTGTCACCATCCCACTACCAGCTATGATAATTTTAGATCTTGGATTATCAATTGTTTCCCAGGTTTCTTTATAAGATTCGACAATATTGATATGATTGCACATCGCCTTATATTCATAATCAGTTAATTTATGCCATTTTGGAAAACGTTTAAAAACTTCCAAGACATTGGCACCCATCGGACTATCGACATAAATAGGTATCGCCGGAATCATATTTTTATCGTAGAGTTTCCATAAAATATACATTAGGGTTTGCAACCGTTCTACTGCAAAACTTGGAATAATTAAGTTTCCTTTATTATGAATAACATCTGTCACTAATTGTGAAAGTACCACTTCAGCATCTTCATCACTATGTAATTTATTGCCATAGGTACTTTCTAAAAACAAATAATCTGCCCAAGTTGGTTTTTTAGGGTCGTCGAGCAACAGATCATTAGTTCTACCGATATCACCCGAAAAAACAAAGATTTTACCATTAATATTTAGTTCTATAAAAGTGGCTCCAATAATATGTCCGATATATTGAAAACGATACGATATTTTTTCAGAAAGAACAACCCACTTCCCTTCTACTTCAGGCTGAAACAATCCTATAGTCTTTTCAGCATCTTCGAGCGTATAGAATGGTAGTGCAGGTACGTGTTTTGTATATTTCTCTTTATTGGCCCTTTCAGCTTCTTCTTCGTGAATTTTAGCACTATCTCTTAGTATAATTTCGGCAATAGCTAATGTTGGTGCCGTACCAATTACAGGGCCCTTAAAACCTTGTTTTAGGAGTCTAGGCAGGTACCCTACGTGATCTAAATGCCCATGGGTAAGTAATACGATGTCAATTGTAGCTGCATTAAAAGGTAATTCTTCCCAGTTCTTGGATCTTAATTCCTTTAACCCCTGAAACATACCGCAATCAATTAGTATCTTTTTATCGAATACTTCTATCAAAAATTTGGAACCTGTTACAGTACCAGTAGCTCCTAAAAAATGTACTTTGGCAACATTCATTATGAATTCGTTTTAAGCATTACACAACCATTTTATATCATTCAATATCTTTTTTTTACGAATAGCTGATATACCGAGATGATCTAAAAAAAAGGAGTCATTTACTAAATCACGACATAGAACTACATCTCTACTCAATAAAAACTGCTTTTCTCTATTTGTAAGTAAGGTTGAAACAGTAATCGGATACAATCCCAACCTATCTATTCTGTGCTTTAAACCATTACCTTTAGGATAATCCCAACTAAGTAGATACAAACCAATACAACGACCATATTCTGAAGCATCTTGGGTAAAACGTGTATTAGTAACTACCCAACCCTCTGTTATTTTGGTTTGGTTTTTTTTAGTCTTATTCCATAAAGTTTTGACATCTATATATCGTGAATTAATATAAAGAGGTACTTTAACATTACAGTTGAGCCCTTGTTCGCCATGAAACTTGCATTCTATCATTGTAGTTTCATTATTCTTATGGGCGATAATATCTATTTCATGTGAGACGCACTTCCCCTGCACTACTTCTCCAACTACCGTTGTATAACCTGAGTGTTTTAAAATTTCAGCTACAAAACGTTCAAAAGGAAAACCCGTGGGTCCTAATTCATAAATGGCCTTTTTTAGCTTATATTTTGAAGCCAAATAGCTTTTTTTCTTTTTTAATAAAGCAAAAGCTCTATTGTAAATTTCTTTGGTAGAAATACCTTGATATAATTCATCTTGAACAACGTCTAAAATTCTTTGTATGGTAGCATTAGAAGCATCCGTTCGTTTTAGAGACTTGCGTAATTTATCTAGTGAAAATTGTGCCTTCTCTCCAGATGCTTTAATAATTTCAATATGCTTATCTATGTCCATACTATTTGAAAGAATCTCTTACCAAAGCTTTTAATTGATTCTCGGTCATACTATCACTAGTCTTTACATGTTTTACTTTGGCGAATAATTCTTTGTAGTTGTTTTGCAATTCCTTAGCGAGCTTATTTTTGGTCTCTGCGGGCCCAAAAATTACGATAGCATCCGCTTTTTCTATTTGGATCGTAATATCTTTAAAGTATTCTCTTAATTGATTCTTTTCACGTTCTAAATACCGACTATCTTGAACCACATCTTGTGGTCCTCCTTTAAATTTAGTCCCTGAACCACCGCTCATATGATAGTTTTCAACTTGAGAAATGACCATATCGATATGCTCCTTTCCATTTTCTAAACGTATGATATATGCTTTTTCTTTATCTAGCCAAATTCCTATGTTTGTCATTTTTTTATCTTTAAGAGTTAATACTTTAAATTATTACTGTTGATAAATACAGCTGCTATTGAAGCTCTTTAATTTCTTAAATCATGAAGTACCAAAACTGGTAAATCAGAACCTTTTACAACAGTCTTCACTAAAGGTCGTGTCAAAAAACTACCAAATAACGTATGTTTCTTATTTATAAAAGCTATCATATCGCTCCCTCTAATCTCAACAAAACTATGAACAGCATCTTTTACAGAAAGATTACTTAATGAATGAAATGAATATTCTAAGTCTTCAAAATATTCTTCTAGTAATTTTTTGTTTTCTTGTTGGTCTTTATTTAATGGTGTTTGTTCATTAGAAATATGTAAAAAGCGAATAGCAGCATTACTTATTTTTGCTATTTCTATTAAGTAATTAAATTCACGTCTTTTAAAGTGTGTTTTATAACTTGTTGGGAATACAATTTCTTTCGGTGGTATACTATCTGTAACTTCTGGCACAACTAATACTGGACAATTACGTACCTTTTCCATAGCATTAACCGAATTACTACCAAATAAGTTACTCTTCGAATCTGTTTCTCCCTTAGTACCCATTACTACCAATTCAATATCTTTTTCTTCTACGACTTCTTTAATTGTTTCTAGTAGATAATTTAATTTTGAAATAGTTTTAAAAGTATGTTTCGAATTGTTTTCTTCTCTAAAAGTTATCATTCGTAATACGTTGGTCAAACCATATTCAGATGCTACTTTAGCCTCTTTATAACCAGCTTCTCCTGGCTCTAGTGTTATCACCCCTTTTATATAACCAGGAGGATTGAACGTGTTCAAAACATAAAAATCACATTCATAATTCTTGTAAAGCTCTAAGGCATATACAATCGCATTCCATGCATTCTTAGAAAAATCTGTTGTCAATAAAATCTTTTTTTTCATCTTCAAATTTTTACTGATTTATAATGTAAATTTAGCCGAGAATTATAATTATAACTATGATAATTATCATTATTCAACGTAACTTGAATAGAGATATTTGCAGAGGTAAAGGAGTAATGTATGAGTATAACTACGTGTTTTCATTGCGGAAACGATTGTAAAATAGATACGGTAAATTTTAACGATAAAGATTTTTGTTGTAATGGTTGTAAAACGGTCTACGAAATTTTAAACGAAAATGACCTGACTTGCTACTATGATTTTGAGCAAGCTCCAGGTGCAATACCAGTAGAAATTAAAAATAAGTATACGTATTTAGACACCGAAAAAATTGTTGAAAAATTATACGATTTTATTGATAATGATATCAGTGTCATTACCTTTTATATTCCACATATTCATTGTAGCTCTTGTATTTGGGTGCTAGAAAACCTTCACAAACTGAATGTAGCAATCGTTTCATCACAAGTTGATTTTCCTAAAAAAGAAGTTCGAATCACCTTTAATAATACCCATATTTCTTTAAAAAATGTGGTTGAATTATTAAGTTCAATCGGTTACGAGCCATACATAAGTTTGGAAGATACTTCAATTTCAAAAAACAAAGTAGATCGTTCACTTATTTATAAAATAGGTGTAGCCGGCTTTGCTTTTGGTAATATTATGCTCTTGTCTTTTCCTGAGTATTTTCAGTCTGATGGCATCTGGTTAGAACGCTATAAACCACTATTTAGAATCATCATTTTTTTAACGGTATTACCCGTTGTTTTTTATGCTGCGAATGACTATTTCATTTCAGCTTACAAGGGTATTAAGCATAAAATACTAAATATTGATGTGCCCATTGCCTTAGGTATTTCTGTGTTATTTTTAAGAAGCACTTTTGAATTTTTCTTTAATAATGGTCAAGGCTATTTTGATAGCCTTGCCGGATTCGTTTTTTTCTTATTACTAGGTAAAATATTTCAACAACAAACCTATAGTTTCTTATCTTTTGAACGAGATTATAAGTCATACTTCCCGATAGCCGTCACTAAAATTGAAAAAGATCAAACAGAAACGAACATTTCGATTCGAGATGTTAAAAAAAGTGATCGCTTGCTGATTAGAAATAATGAATTAATTCCGGTTGACGGTATTTTAATTTCAGGCGATTGTCAATTAGACTATAGTTTTGTTACGGGTGAATCTTTACCTGTTACAAAAGTATCCGGTGATAAAATATTTGCCGGAGGTAAACAATTGTCAGGTTCCATAGAAATGGAAGTACTTAAAGGTGTTTCGCAAAGTTATTTAACACAATTATGGAGTAATGACATCTTTACAAAAGATCAAACTAATACTATTAAAAATATAACCGACTCTATTAGTAAACAATTCACGATTATTGTACTACTGATAGCACTTATCTCGGGCATAGCTTGGTATTTTATAGATGTAAACATGATTGCCAATGTGGTAACTGCTGTCTTGATTATTGCGTGTCCTTGCGCCTTAGCACTATCGGCTCCTTTCGCCTTAGGAAATATGCTTCGAATCTTCGGGAGACATAAAGTTTATTTAAAGAATACTGATACAATTGAACGGCTTGCCAAAATTGATACATTAATTTTCGATAAAACAGGAACAATCACTACCAATAAAACAACAATCAATTATGAAGGATTACCGTTGACTAACGACGAGGAAATGGCTGCAAAAAGTGTTCTAAGAGCATCAAACCATCCTTTAAGTAGAATGCTTTATGATCATATTCACACTTCAAATATCTTGCAAGTACAACATTTCAATGAGGTTTTGGGTAAAGGTATTGAAGGTATTGTAGCAGGTAAAAACATACGAATTGGTGCAGCAAGCTTTGTCAATTCAATACAAAAAAACTCCTTACAAACAGTGTCATTTATCAGTATAGATAATGAAATTAAAGGAAAATATATTTTCGAAAATTCTTATCGGAAGAATTTAGCTGATATATTTAAGGGCTTGAGCACAAATTACAATCTCGAAATTCTATCGGGGGACAATGAAGGTGAACGTCAATTTTTAGCAACCATATTACCTCAAAAAACGAATTTTATTTTCAATCAAAAGCCTGAAGATAAATTAAACTATATAAAGCAACTACAAGAAAAAGAAAACAATATTTTAATGGTTGGAGATGGGTTAAATGATGCTGGGGCCTTGGCACAAAGTAATGTGGGCATTGCAATTTCAGAAAATATAAATGTTTTTTCACCCGCCTCTGATGGCATTTTGGATGCATCAAAATTTGAATTACTTCCCGAAATTTTAAAGCTATCTAAGCAAACACTTAAAATTATAAAATGGAGTTTTTTACTCTCCTTTTTATATAATTTTATTGGAATGCTATTTGCGGTCACTGGTAATTTATCGCCACTTGTTGCGGCTATTTTAATGCCTTTAAGTTCAATTAGTATTGTGATTTTTGTCACTTTAGCTACAAATTTAATTGCTAAAAAAACTATAAATAAATCTCTTGTTTCACTTTTAAAAACATGATATTTATCATATCTTGGCTTCTTAATTCAAATTATTTTTGTTTTATAATCAGGTAAGGTATGAGTGTCATTTATGTATTAATTGCAGTTAGCTTATTTATTGCTATTGTATTTTTTATTGCTTTTATTGTCTCTGTGCGCAGTGGTCAATATGACGATTCTGTCACACCTTCCATTCGGATGCTCTTCGATAACAATTCAACAAAAACAAATCACAAATCAAAACCTTTAGACAAATCATAATTTTATGGAAGTACAACAATTTTATTATGACAACAAGATAGTTAAGAACTTCTTGTACGCAACAGTTTTTTGGGGAATCATAGGAATGACCGTAGGCCTATTATTAGCCTTTCTTTTTATTTTCCCTAACTATATGGAAGGCATTTCCTGGTTAAGTTTTGGTCGTTTAAGACCTTTACATACAAATGCCGTCATATTCGCTTTTGTGGGTAATGGCATTTTTGCTGGTGTTTACTATTCATTACAGCGTTTATTGAAAGCTAGAATGTTTAGTGACGTACTGAGTAAAGTAAATTTTTGGGGGTGGCAATTAATCATTGTTGGTGCAGCTATTACGTTGCCGTTAGGTTATACAAGTTCAAAAGAGTACGCTGAATTAGAATGGCCTTTTGATATCGCCATTGCGTTGGTTTGGGTAATCTTTGGTATCAATATGATCGCTACCATTTTAAAAAGAAGAGAGCGCCATTTATATGTAGCTATCTGGTTTTATTTAGCCACGTTCGTGACAATTGCGGTGCTTCACATTTTTAACAGCTTAGCATTGCCAGTAAGTGCTTTAAAAAGTTATTCAGTGTATGCTGGAGTTCAGGATGCTCTTGTACAATGGTGGTATGGTCATAATGCGGTAGCTTTCTTTTTAACCACGCCTTTCTTAGGGCTGATGTATTATTTTGTACCAAAAGCAGCAAACAGGCCCGTATATTCATATAAACTATCAATCGTACACTTTTGGTCCTTAATATTTATTTATATCTGGGCTGGCCCACACCACTTATTATATTCAGCATTACCTGATTGGGCACAAAATTTAGGTGTAGTATTCTCAATCATGTTGTTAATGCCTTCTTGGGGAGGTATGATCAATGGTTTATTGACTCTTAGAGGTGCCTGGGATAAAGTAAGAACAGATCCTGTTCTCAAATTTATGGTAGTAGCTATTACAGGTTATGGTATGGCAACATTTGAAGGACCTTTGTTATCTATAAAAAGTATCAATGCCATTGGGCACTATACAGATTGGATTATAGCTCACGTGCATGTTGGCGCATTGGCTTGGAACGGTTTCTTAACCTTTGGTATGATCTACTTTTTAGTTCCTCTCTTATTTAAAACGAAGTTACACTCCATTAAATTAGCAAATGCTCATTTTTGGATAGGTACGTTAGGTATTATTTTATATGCCTTACCAATGTATGTAGCTGGTTTCACACAAGCGTTGATGTGGAAAGAATTCAACCCAGATGGCACCTTGGTATATGGTAACTTCTTGGAGACTGTTTCACAAATCATCCCAATGTATTGGATGCGTGCTATTGGTGGGTCCATGTATATCGCTGGGGCATTTATAATGCTTTATAATATAGTTAAAACGATTAAAGCGGGTAGTAAAGTTGAAGACGAACATGCCGAAGCACCTGCATTAACTAGAATTAAAAAAGGACGTATTGCTGGTGAAGGATGGCACACTTGGTTAGAACGCAAGCCTGTTCAATTAACAATTTTAGCGACTGTAGCTATCTTAATTGGTGGAATTGTACAAATAGTACCTACCATCATGGTAAAATCAAATATTCCTACAATCGCTAGTGTACAGCCCTATACACCATTAGAATTAGAAGGCCGAGATCTCTACATACGTGAAGGTTGTGTTGGATGTCACTCACAAATGATTCGTCCGTTTAGGTCAGAAGTAGAACGCTATGGTGAATATTCAAAAGCTGGGGAATTTGTCTATGACCATCCATTTTTATGGGGGTCTAAACGTACTGGCCCCGATTTACATCGTATCGGTAAAAAGTATGGAGATAGCTGGCATTTAAATCATATGACCGATCCACAAAGTACCTCGCCGGGCTCTATAATGCCTAGTTATGGATGGCTTATTAAAAATAAATTAGACATCTCTGATATAGAAAAGAAAATGAGAGTGATGGTCAAATTAGGTGTTCCGTATAGTGATGAAGAAATTACCAATGCAAGAACAAATATGAAAGAGCAAGCTTTAGGTATTGAGCAAAATTTATATCAAGATCCTGCTTTCGCGGAAAATTATGAATCTGATAAAAAAGCTGCGGAATCAAATGGAGAATCGTTTACACCAATGAATGAACGCGAAATTGTGGCTTTAATAGCGTATTTGCAGCGTTTAGGTACCGATATAAAAGTGAAAGATTCACAACAAACAGCAAAAAATAATTAGTTATGTTAAAATTTATAAAACACCATATGGAAGGAATTGACGGTGTAGCCATATATCCCATGATTTCTTTATTAATATTCTTCATCTTTTTTGCAGTCCTGTTTTTTTGGGTATTGAAAGCAAAAAAAGAATATATCGACGAAGTAAGTAGACTACCATTAGATAACGATAATACAGACCAATTATGAAAAATAAATCATCCATTCCGTTTATTCGTGTCGCTGTTATTTTTGCGATTGTTTTTATCGTCACAGAACTACTGTACAAATCAGGTAATGAACCTGCATTTATAGAAAATCCATCAGTGGCCTTATTTTTAGTAGGTGTTTTTGGTACTTTAATTGTTATTGAAGCTGTTATTAGTGCAGACTTTTTCTTAGGTAAAAAACAAGAAGAACGTGAAGCATTAGCAACGGCAAGAGAAAATGAAGTTTCGGCACAAGGTTTATGGAAGAATTTACTTCAAAAATTAACGAAGACAAAGTCAATAACCGAAGAGTCAACGATTCTCTTAGATCATAATTATGATGGTATTAAAGAACTTGATAATGCTTTACCACCATGGTGGTTGTATTCATGGTATGCCTCCATCATTTTTGGGATCTTCTACTTTCTATATTTTCAAGTGTTAGGTGGTGACAATCAGATAGTAGAATATGAAAAGAATATTGAAATTGCACGTCTTGAAGTAGAACAGTATAAAATAAACAATCCAAGTACGTTCGATGCTAGTGCTGTAACCGCACCCGATGGTCTTGCAGCCGGTAAAAAGATATTTAAAAGTAATTGCGCCGTCTGTCATATGGTTGATGGAGGTGGTGGTATTGGCCCAAATCTTACCGATAAACATTGGATTCTTGGTGGTGGTATTAAAAACATTTACAATACGATAGCAGAGGGTGGTAGAGATGGCAAAGGTATGATTGCTTGGAAAAGCAGTCTAAATGCGGAAAAAATGCAGCAAGTCTCCAGTTATATATGGAGTTTGCAGGGTACCACACCAAAAAAACCAAAAGAGAAAGAGGGTGAGCTCTATGAAGGACAAGAATAGCCTTTAAGCTTTTTATTTTTTAATGATTTGTCATTCTGAGCAAAACGAAAAATCTCACCGTTAGATTCTTCAATAGATACCTTTGGGCAACTATATTTAAACTTTTGTAATGTTTATAATAGCATCAAAAAAATTACGATTCTAAATAATGGGAGAGCAAAAAAAAGAAAGCTTTAGAGATTCAATTGGCACCATCGATGACAGTGGCAAGCGCGCTTGGATTTTTCCTAAAAAACCGGTTGGCAGATTTTATAAGTACCGTACCTATGTAAGTTGGTTTTTACTGGCTTTTTTATTAGGCGCTCCCTTTGTAAAAATAAATGGGAACCAATTTTTGATGTTCAACATATTAGAACGTAAATTTAATATTTTCGGATTCCCATTCTGGCCACAAGATTTTCATTTACTAGTGGTGTCAATGATTTTAGGCGTTGTCTTTATTGCCTTATTTACAGTGATTTACGGCCGTGTATTTTGTGGATGGGTTTGCCCCCAAACCATCTTTTTAGAAATGGTTTTCAGAAAGATTGAATATGCTATTGATGGAGATCGTGGTTCACAAATACGACTAAAAAAGCAGAAATGGAATCCTGATAAAATCCGTAAAAGGATCTTAAAACACAGTATATTTTTTATTGTTTCTTTTATAATCGCCAATGTATTTTTAGCCTATTTGGTGGGTAGCGATCGACTATTTGAAATTATTACTGACAATCCATTAAATCATTTAAGCGGACTCATATCGTTACTTATTTTTACGGCTGTTTTCTACTTTATATTTGCTTGGTTTAGAGAACAGGTATGTGTCATTGCATGCCCTTACGGGAGATTACAAAGTGTACTGTTAGATAATAAATCTATTGTAGTAGCTTACGATTACAAACGTGGTGAGAAAGATGCAGGGAGGGCTAAATTTAAAAAGAATGAAGATAGACCAAGTACCGGTAAAGGCGACTGTATTGATTGTCATCAATGCGTTGACGTCTGCCCTACTGGTATTGATATTAGAAATGGTACACAACTCGAATGTGTGAATTGTACTGCTTGTATTGATGCTTGTGATTTTATGATGGATAAAGTAGACTTACCGAAAGGATTGATACGCTTTGCATCTGAAGACAATATTGCAAAAGGTAAAAAACCAGTATTCACAGCCAGAATGAAAGGCTATACTGCAGTATTGGTTATTTTAACTGGGTTATTAATAGGGATGCTTTTTTTACGGAATGATGTTGAAGCTACTATTTTACGTTTACCTGGGCAACTATATGAAACCAAGGAAAACAATATAATTAGCAATGTTTTTACCTATAAACTCATAAATAAAACAATGGATCAAATAGACAATGTGAGCATTAAATTATTGTCACATGAAGGTCAAGTGAATTTGGTTGGAGACACACATTTAGTAGTTCCTAAACAACAAATGTCTGAAGGCACTTTGTTTATTGAAATTCCTAGAAAGGACATAAAAAATAGTAAAGAAAAAATAAAAATAGGAGTGTATTCAAATGATGAATTAATTGAAACCACGACCACTAATTTTTTAGGACCGAAAAAGTTCTAAGTATATATTTGTAATTCATATGACGTTAGGAATCCATAATATATTCAGTTGTTGATTCGACATTGAGCGTAGCATGACAAAAAATAATAAAACTGACAAATATTAAATTAAAAACATGAAAATAAGCTGGGGAACAGGAGTTGTAATAGCATTTGTCTTATTTATAAGCTTTATTCTATTTTTCATTATCAAAGCTAGTACACAGCAAAAATATAATTACGATTTGGTATCTGAAGAGTATTACAAAGATGAGCTAAACTTTCAAAAAAATATTAATGAAATGCAGAATGTCAAAGATTTGGGC
>RCND010001779.1_pt1 | contig 12118 bp, 10 predicted proteins | sample 2041351 | NCBI WGS metagenome assembly RCND01 (sample SAMN09708230, study PRJNA481090) | Marine sediment metagenome, whole genome shotgun sequencing project. | biome: marine sediment; feature: ocean; material: sediment; isolation source: Sewage treatment plant 12B marine sediment (STP12B) ...
TCCCTTTCATGAAAACGGAGACATTCCCTTGCAGTCAGTTCACTTACAGTGGTAAAGGCATCCGCATGAGTTCCTGCCAGCTTCTCAAGGGAGTGCTTCGCAATTACATTCAGCTCCCTGGCCTTCTGATCCCCATTCAGATGTTCCATCTGGCTGTATAAGGATTGACCGTTGCCGGCGATAGAACGGCCCACTGTAGTGGCGTGGGTGGTAAATACAGTACCTACGGTGGGTTGATATTTTTCCACATAGAGCAGTCCTGCACCAGTCTGCCACTCATGAAAGTGGGCCACAAGATTCTTTTTTTCCTGATCATAAAATCTGGAGAAACTCTCAATGGCCTTTCCGGCTGCATATCCAAACAGTGCCGGCTCAATATAATCCCACTGTCCGTTTATGGAATCCAGCTTATAGGACTCCCAAAGCATTTTGAAAATCTCATCTTTCCGCTGAATAAATGTGGTAAAATCAAGCACCACTGCTATGGGGCGACCGGCAATCTTCCAGCGTCCGATTCTGACCCGCAGACCCTCTCTGGCTGCATGCTCTTTCCAATCGGAAAAAAGCGTCCTGTCTTCCTCAAATTCCGGATGCTCCTTGCTCTCCCTCCATACATCCGGACCAATGGTGATATACTGATCTGCGAGCTCTTTGACAACATTTAATGCTTTGGTGGAGATAACGGTATGAATTCCTCCCACTTTATTACATACTTCCCAACTAACCTCGAATAAATAATCAGGTTTTCTCATTCTCTAATATGTTTCAGATTTTTAACTTTTCTTCCCCGTCGGACGTTTCTTTGATGACGCCGTTGTTTTTGCGGTAGTGCTCTTCTTTGTAGCAGCTGGCTTTAGCGTAGCCGCACTCTTCTTTGCAGCAGCCGTCGGCTTTGGGGTGACCGGTTTCTTCCGGGCCGATAAGCGGTTTTCCAGCTTCTCCAGCTGTTCATCCTTCTCCTTGATGATCTTGCTCAGGCGGGTCACATCATCATCCACATTGGAATGTGCAGCAGCATTTACCCTGATCTCAAAGTCACTAAGCACATTCATATAATTAATGAACGCTTCATAGGGTGTATCGTATGGATTAAAATAGGAGTGAACCTCTCCATCGGAGAAAAACTTCGTGGACATGTAGTAGAAGTGGTCGCTCACCTGCAGGTAGGCATAGTCTTGTTTGATCCCTTCGTCGCCTGATTCATGTACTTTTTCACCCAATGAATAGCATTTATTAAATGCTTCATTTTGCATTTCATTCCCGAGCCAGGCAGTAAGATCCCGCTCCTCATCTGCCCAGGAGATGGGATTAGGCACATTCACTGCAGATACCACCTGCAGCTTCTTTACAACTTCTGAGGGAGTGCTAAAAGTAAAAGGTGAATTTTTGAAGACACTTTTGGGCAGGGCCTCAAGGAAGTCAAAGATCCCTGTCTCCTTCCACTGGTGTTCGCCAAATGTTTCATAATCCATAAAAAGATTGATCACCTCTTCGTTATCAGGAGTCTGGTTTAACCAGTCTACATATTTTTCAGCTGTAAGCGGGTATTCGGGCCAGCCCTTGTTAGAGAACCGGAATGCTATATCGTCGCTAAGCTTGAAGTTCTTTAGCAAGAGTTTCAATTTTGGATTGATGGCATTGCAGTAGAGGTAATTGGGACTTTTCCATCCCAATACATGCTTGGCTCCTTCGGTAAGCATGGCCTTAAATCCCATATCAGCCACCATGGCACCAATTTCATCAGAATAAATCAGTTCTGTGTTGCGGAAAACTGTTGGCTCCTGTCCGAAGTGTTCCTTGATAAGCTGGTCATGTGCTCTGACCTGGAGTTCAAATTCTTCTCTCCCTTTCAGCGAACTGAGCGAATGGGCATAGGTCTCCGAAAGAAACTCCACCTTTCCCGTATCAGCAAGCTTCTTAAAACTTTCCAATACTTCAGGTGCATATAGCCTGAACTGTTCCATGGCGATCCCCGAAATGGAATAGGCGATCTTAAAACGGCCTTTGTGTTTCTTTATCAGATCCAACATAAGTTCATTGGCAGGCAGGTAACACTTCTGGGCAACCTTATGAAGGATCGATTCATTGGAATAATCATCATAATAGTAGTGATCGTTCCCAATGTCGAAGAAACGGTACTTTCTAAACCTGAAGGGTTGGTGGACCTGGAAATAGAGACAAATGGTTCTCATATGAATAATTATTTTTTGCTACTGAACAAATTCTTTATAGATGGAGTGTACCTTTTTTCCCGAGTTCTCCCATTTCATCTCATTCACCTCGGCTACACCATGCTTTTTAAACATCTCAGAAAGGGCAGGATAATTAACAAGTCCATAAATGGCATCGGCCAGTGCATCCACATCCCAGAAATCAACCTTTATAGCATATTCTAAGATCTCGGCCACACCCGATTGATTGGATATAATGGAAGGGACATTGGATTGCATGGCCTCCAGGGGTGAAATACCAAAGGGTTCCGAAACGGAAGGCATCACATAGACATCAGAGATGGAGAACATCCTGAATACATCATCTCCCTTCAGGAAACCAGTATAGTGGAACCTGTCGGATATCCCAAGGGCTGCGGTCCACTGGATCATCTTTTCCAGCAACTCTCCGCTTCCAGCCATCACAAACCTCACATTATCCATTTTCTGAAGCACTTTGTATGCAGCCTGAACAAAGTATTCTGGTCCTTTCTGCAAGGTGACCCTCCCCAGGAAGGTTACCACCTTATCGGTGATCCCTCGTTTCAACTGAAGTTTTTCATAATCCGATATGGGGTCCACTGCATTGTATACTGTGACGACCTTATCGGGGTGTATCCCGTACTTCTCAATCACCGTATTGCGCGTAAGATTACTGACCGCTATGATCTTATCTGCCAGTTGCATGCCGGTCTTCTCAATCTCGAATACTGTGGGATTTACTTTCCCGCCACTTCTGTCAAAATCCGTTGCATGCACATGGATTACCAGTGGTTTCCCGGAAGCCCGCTTGGCTGCAATTCCAGCCGGATAGGTCAACCAGTCATGAGAATGAATAATATCAAATTCCTCCTTAAGTGCAATCTCGCCAGCAACCAATCCATAATTAGCAATCTCTTCATAGAGGTTCTTGCCATAAGATCCGGTAAAATTTAACTTGCCACCCATGGTGGTCTCCACAAGTCTTTTACCGCTATGCTCTGCCTTATTGACCAGCTCTTCATACTCTTCCGCAGAAGTATAAGGTACCAGGTTGGAGTTAATTTCAATGTATGAGAGGTCGTTCAGAAACTGGTGTTCTTTCACCTTCCTGATGTCCAGAGTCACATCGCCTGCACCCATTACACGCATCCTGCTCTGGTCTTCATCGCCGTAAGCTTTGGGAACCACAAACAGGATATCCATACCGGGAACAACAGACATTCCACGGGTAAGCCCATAACAAGCCGTACCCAATCCCCCGGAAATATGTGGTGGAAACTCCCACCCGAACATCAGTACCCTCATATTCCTTCTATCATTTCATTGATTCTTAACAAAGCTGCCACACCGGTAGCCTGAGAAATGGATCCTCTGCCCATATGGGGCGGATTCCCGTCATAAATTTCTGAAATACTACCAATGCCTCTGGTGCTCATCTCCTTTTCAAATCCATCAAATATATTTTTCACCTGGCTTAGTCCGGTCTTCTTATGTACCTGCAAAACTCCTTCCACATAGTGTTCAAGGAACCATGGCCAGACGGTTCCCTGGTGGTACGCACGATTGCGTTTTTCCTGGTTCCCTTCGTACACACCCTTATAAGCTTCATTTTTTGGAGAGAGGCTTCTCAATCCCCTTGGAGTCAGTAATTCACCCTCTACCACATCCAGGATAGATTTTTTCATTTCAGAAGTGAGCGGAGAGTGATCCACCGACACTGCAATCACCTGGCTTGGTCTGACCGAGAAGTCCTTGTAGTCTCCAATAACATAATCAGCCAGGTAAGCCCTTTCGGGATCCCAGAACTGATCAACAAATGAGTTCCTGATTAGTTCGGGAAGATGGCTCCAGGTTTTGAAAAAAGTCCGGTCTCTCTTCTCCGACCACTGCAAGGCCTGACTTATGGCATTATACCATAAAGCATTCACCTCCACAACATATCCGGGCCGGGGGGTTACCAGCTGGCCATCGATCATAGCATCCATCCAGGTCAGCGCATTCCCATCCTCCTCTGCGTGGATAAGACCGTTTTCAGTCATCCGGATGATTCCTGATTCCCCGCTTCGATATGTCTCAAGGACCTCTTTTATAGCCTTCCCGTATTTCTTCCAGATATCAAATTCAGGATCATATTTTTCATAGAGCTGAAGTGCCCGGATAAACCAGAGGGGGGCATCCGAGGAGTTAAATGCCTGCTTGCCCTTTATGGCCGTGTTGGGAAACAGTCCATGCTTCATTCTTGCTACCATGGAGTCAATGACCTCCAGAGCTGTATTAAAATTCCCTGTGCTTAAGGTAAGCCCCGGCAAGGCCATGAACGTATCCCTTCCCCAGGTCCCGAACCAGGGAAATCCAGCCTTGATTTCTGTACTCCCCTCCTTTCGTACGATAAATTGTTGAGCTGCATTCAGCAAACATTCCTTCAAACTATCCTTTGATATACGTTGCTTCAGCTCGGAGGTAAATTTTTTCTTTAATTCACCAGGAGCAATATCATTGGTCGAAGCAGAGAAAACAATGGACTCACCTTTTTTTATGGGCATCTCAAAATAGCCCGGAACATAGAGATCCTCCTTATAGTCATAACCCCGTTTCTGCTCCTCCATATACTCTATATTGAAATACCAATCAGGAACAGGTACAAATTCTGCTGACTTGGAACATTGCATATACAGCCCGGGGTAGCCCTCATAAAGCCTCGACATGATTCCGTTCTTCACCTCTGTATACCTGGTATTGGCATAAAGATTGGATTTACTTAATGCATGGAAATTCCGGAAAGCTAAAAAAGGTTGCAAGCGAAGCTGCGTATCTGATTGTGCCTCAAGCAAGGTATATCTGACCAGAACCTGCTCTTCTTTCGATACCAGCATGACCTCCTTTGATAAGAGCACTCCACCAACCCGGTAAACAAGATATGAGGCTACAGTAGTATCAAACTCCCTAACATATTTATGTCCTTTGGGTACGTAGTGGTCCCCTTCATACTTATGAATCCCCAGGTTGAACTCCTTGTTGTGTTGCACCACTGTGGCATCGAGGGTAGAAAGCAAAACATGATGCTCACCATCCATCTCCTCTAAAGGACACACAAGCAAGCCATGATATTTCCTGGTGTTGCACCCGATGATTGTGGTCGCAGCATATGAACCTGCACGGTTTGATCTGATCAGCTCCCTGGAGAGTGAATACTCCAGATTGACCAGTTCACTTTTTTCAAACTTCAGGTAGCTCATCTACAATAGAATTAAACTGTAAATTACAAAAATTAAGGTCCCAAAAAAAGACCCTTTTAATTAATTAGTAAAATACAAAATTAGAAACTAATCCATACATATTTCATTCTTACTATTTTTATAACAAAATTTTAAGGTATGATCAAACATACAGATTTATTTATCCTGCTCTTTCTGGTTCTTTCAGCATACGGATGCAAACAAAAAAAAGCTGACACTGACGGCAGGGGAGACCGGGAGAATACTACTGAAATAAGGGGAACGCTCCAGAATGGTGCCGGAGAAAGTGTAGTATTGGAGGAGATGGGTGCACGGGAGTACATCCCTGTGGATACGGTAATATGTAATGATTCAGGAGACTTCACAATCTCTTATTATCAAAAGCAGATCGCTTTTTATGTACTCAGATACGGGCCCTCAGGATATATTACACTTTTGATGGAGCCCGGAGAGTCTGTTGACTTTAGGGCTCAGCAGGATGATAAGGACTCATACTCTATCATGGGTTCCTCCGGTTCGGCATTGCTTCAAACCCTTGCAGCAGAACATAAAAAAGCCCTGGAGGCTCTTGGGGAGATCGCTCGAAAGAACAAGGAGTTTGTCTCTGCCCCTGATTATACCGAATTGAAACAGAAGCTGGACCTTCAGTTTGATTCCATCACTTCTGCTTTCCAGGACTATTCCATCCGCTTTATCCACGACAATGCAAACTCACCAGCCATCCTGATAGCCCTTTACAACCTATATGGGCAGGGAATCCCGGTATTTCACCCAAGAACAGACTTTCCTGTCTATCGTTTCGTGGATTCAGTCATGATGGCGATACACAGTGAGATGGAGGCTGTCCGCATGCTACATGGCCAGGTAGCGGAAGCGAAACTGCTTATGGAAAGCGATCCACCGAGCTCCAGGTTGAAAAAGGGAGAGATCGCTCCCGATTTTGTATCTTCACGCCCTGATGGAAGCGAGATGGCACTGTCGAGCCTGAGAGACAATTATGTGCTACTGGGTTTTTGGGCCTCCTGGAGTAATCTGAGCAGAGAGGAAAATGCGACTCTCGTAAAAGCCCGGGAACAGTTTGGAGAAAAGAATTTCAAAATATTGCAGGTCTCAGTCGATGATAGTAGTATTGACTGGACTGGCGCCATTGAGGAGGATGGCTTGGATTGGGATCATGTTAGTGACTTGAAACGGTGGGAGACCCCGATTGTAGAGCTCTATGGCGTTGAAAAGATCCCCTTCAATGTGCTTATTGATCCAAGGGGAAAAATTGTAGAGACAGAATTATACGGAGAACATTTATTGAGTAAACTGGACCAAATACTGAACAATTAAGATGAACAGAAGTATCCTATTTATGATAGTGCTGATCGTGGCCCTTACTGGGTTTTCATGTAGCAGCACCAAAACAGAGATTAGTGGTCTGATTAGTGGAGGAGAGGAGATCAGCCTGACCCTGGAACGCCTTGATGTGAATCGAACCTCCCTGATTGATTCAGTGAGGACCGGTAAAGATGGTTCCTTCTCTATCAAACTTGGGCTCGAGGAGCCTGAACTATATATCTTAAAGAATGATGATGGAGCCCTTATAAACCTCCTGGTTTCACCCGGTGAGAAAATTTCTGTCCTTAGCACTTACGAGTCATTTGGGAGCGCATATAAGGTGAGCGGTTCTCAAGAGTCGGAAGGAATTCAAATGCTGGTGGAACAGCTCGATCAAACCAGGCTGATCCTTGACTCACTTCAGGTGGTGGCAGGCTCCATTGGGGACCCTGAAAATCCTCAGTTTGAACTGGTCAGGAACACTTATGCCCAGGCCATCATCAAACAAAAGCGTTTTACTATTAAATACGTGGTGGAAAACATGAGCTCCCTTTCCAGTGTTTATGCTCTCTATCAGAAGTATAATGAGGAGGCCCTGGTGCTGAACCTGGAGAACGACCTTCAGTATTTTAAGGCAGTAGCAGACTCACTGGAAATCACTTATCCCAACTCATCGCTTACCCTTTCGCTTCGCACAGATATTCAGCAGAGGGAAGCCTCCTTTGAAGAGGCTATAAAACTGAATAACCTGCTGGAGATGGCCGACGAGGTAACAGGTATGCTCGATCTCTCCATTCCTGACCGGGATGGAAATGAAATTGCTCTTTCCTCCCTCAATGGAAAAGTAACTCTTATTACCTTCTGGGCATCCGGAAACAGTTCCAGTATCCAGGCGCTGATCCAGTTACAGTCTACCTATAAGAAGTACCATGATAAAGGATTTGAAGTCTATGCCATCTCCCTTGATAACAACAAAATCAACTGGATGAATGCTATGGACTTTAATGAATTCTCCTGGATCAATGTTTCCGAACTCTCCTTCCCTGATTCCGAGGCGGGTGTTCTATACAACATCACCGATTTGCCCACCACTTACCTGGTCAACCGGGAAGGGGATATTGTGGCCAAGAACCTTTATGGCAGGAACCTGGAAACATGGCTCGACAACCTGATCTAAACTAAATGGCTGAGCGGACCAGCATATACTTTGCATCGGATCTTCACCTGGGCATGCCCCCGCAGGAGGATAGCCTGCGTCGCGAAAAATTGTTTGTTCAATGGCTGGAGGAGATCCGCGACGACGCTGCCGAATTGTGGCTACTGGGCGATGTGTTCGACTATTGGTTCGAGTATAAAAAAGTAGTTCCCCGAGGATTCACACGCTTCCTGGGGGCCCTGGCCTCGCTTAGCGATGCAGGCGTGGACATCCATCTGATCCCTGGCAACCACGACATCTGGGTGTTCGACTATCTTCCCAATGAGATTGGCCTGCAGGTGCACCGAAAAAGTCTGACCAGGACATGGAACAATCACCTGTTCCATCTGGGACACGGCGATGGTCTCAACCGCGGCGACTGGAAGTACAGGCTGCTTCAGTCCTTCTTTAAAAACCCGACCATTCAATGGTTCTATGCCCGCATCCATCCCAACGGATCCACGGCTTTCGCCCAAGGGTGGTCCCGAAAAAGCCGCAAAAAAACCGGGGCAATCGGTTCCTTTACAGAAGCCGATCAGGAACACCAGGTGCAATTTGCCAGGAAGGAACTTGAAAGGAATCCCTCCATCGAGTATTTCGTATTTGGGCACCGCCACCTCCCCTTCAACATCCGGATAGCCGATAACAGCCGGGTCATCTGCCTGGGCGACTGGATCGGTAATTTTACCTACGGCGTTTTTGACGGGAAGGAATTCCAGCTGAAGAAATACCTGGAAGATCAGGGTCAGATTATCAGACAATAAAACCCTGCCTGAAGAGATGACTAATTTATCTCCTAAGGATAGAAACCTCGTATATCGAACTTACTAGAATTTTGTATTCTTTGACTAGTCCTAAATAAGCGATACAGATTTATTAGACTAAAATAATACTTTTAACTAACCGTATCAAGGTTCGCCCTGATACGGTTAGTTTTTTTATAGCTCCTTATTTTGATCTTAGCTTGGGCATGCATTTGCTCAGGTGTTTTCATATAACAAGAGTAATGCGGCCTTCTCGTGTTGTAAATACCAATACTATCCTTGACTAGTTCTTTCATGACCGGTAGTTTCACATCATATGCTTCCAACAGGAACTCTTGCTTTAAGATTCCATTAATGCGCTCTGCAACTGCATTGGCGTAAGGGTCATATGACTCAGTCATGCTACATGTTACCTTCTTTCTATTTAATACCTTCTGATAGCCGTCACAGCAATATTGGAGCCCCCTGTCAGAGTGGTGGATCAACTTTTTCTTTTTGTAAGAGCGTTGGCCTAACCCCATCTTTAGCGCCCTTATTGCCCCATCAGCACCCAGGCTTGTTGACAAATCATATCCAACGATTTTCTTGGAGTAAGTATCGGTAACCAACGCAAGGTAACGATGCTTGTTCCTGTAGCCAATATAGGTGATGTCAGAGGCCCATATCTGCTCGGGTCTTTCCGGTGTTATATGCTCGATTAAGTTTTTATGCTTATGGAGCCAGTGATGTGAGTCCGTTGTTATCCGGTAAGACCTCATGGGTTTTATGAGCATGTGATTGGCATTCAGGATAGCAAATAGCTTGTCACGGCCAACTCCCAGATCCGTCAACTGATCCTGTAAAAGATAATAGAGTTTTCGTGTGCCGATACGCGGCATCTGCTGGCGCACTTCCATTACCAAAAGGACAACTTTGGATGCTGTCTCCTGACTCTTCTTTGTAGCCCGCTTTCTGCGATAATAAACCTGTCTGTTTACCCCAAACAATCCACAGGTAGAAACTAGAGTTTCCTTTGTTTCTTCTCGAAAGAGATCGATTGTTCGGGTAAGCATTTTTTTCTGATCGGGATATTATACTCCTTCTCAGCTAGAGAGATCATCATATCAAAAATGACAGCTTTCTTATCAGCTGTATTTACCTGACGCTCTAGAGATGCTTTCTGCTTTTCCAGAAGCTTTACCTTCTGTTCAAGCTCCATGATCTTATGCTCTTGACTCTTGGGCATGGTTGAAGGAATTTGATATTCCCTATCAAAGGTACCATATTTCTCCATCCACATTCTAACGGTGGAACGAGCCTGGATTCCATATTTCCTGGCTGCAGCTGTAATCCCTATGCCGTCTTGCTCAATTTCGTCTACAACACTCTGCTTAAAGGACATTGAATAATCCTTTTGCGTTCGTTTGACATACTTGTACTCCGAATTTTCTTTCATAGCGTTAATTTTTGTGTAACGCTATTTCAGGACGGGACACTTCATTGTAATAAAAAGCCCGACAATAAATTATCGGGCTTTTTATTATTATCTGGATCTCTGATTTGGGTCAAAAATCCATATGCATCATATTTATAGTCTGATAGCACTCAACATAACAGTACCAGCGGTAGATACTGTACCTGTCAAAAGACTTCCATAATGTGCCATTTTTAATTCTATGGTACCGGTTGATCCTAAAGAAATTACTTTAAACCCTGACTGCCCAAAATTATGATTAGCTGTCCACCCTGTTGCAGGAATAAATGCAGTGCTTATACCATCAGATGGGAAACCTGGATAGGCGTCATTGGCTGTTAGAGCCCAAACAACGCTTAATCCAATGCTTGATGTTGCCATATTACGAAGTGGACAGGAGAAAAATACGGCATAGGTTCCTGCCGGCACACCTGACATTTGCAATATGGTAGTTCTTGCTCCACTCCCAATTGTAGTAGATGCTATAGTTACTGCAGATGAAGTTGATGCTGCATAGTCTGTGAGGCCAATTGAATTTACAACATAGGGACTGCCGGCAGTTCCTGTGCCAGTAACGCTTACGTTTGCCCCAGCGTTTACCACGGTTTCGGAACCATCCTGGTCGCCTGTATTGGTGCCACTTGTATTGCCTAAAATCGTTATTTGACCAGCACTTAAACCAACCTTAGCTGTGTTTAAAGCAATAGCTGCATTTTGAGCGGTTTGTTCCCCTTGGATACCTGAAATAGCGCTTGCGTTACTTGCAATGCCAGATATATTCTGGTCGCCTGTGTTGGTGCCTGATAGATTACTTAAATTGGCGATATCGCTTGCAGTAATATTGGCTGCTTGACTTACTGTGTATACCGGGTCGGTTTCGGTCGCTGAATTTGCATGCATGGCATAGGGCACGGTCAGCAGCTCTGAAGCTCCCATGACGGCTCCGTTAACAATGACCTCCACAAAATAAGGTCCTGTGGTCCAGTCAATGGTGGCAAAGGAAGCAGGCGCTACAGAACCGATCTCAAGATTTACAAGTCCAAACTCAGAGGTAGTTGTATTATGTATTTCAGAATATACGTTGGTGCCGGTGGCACTTCCCTGATGTATCACCAGTTGGACACTTGCACTTGCACTTGTACTTACATGGCCAGTGGCATCTCGCAATACAGCCTGGTAGTTAAAGGTGGTCGGCGTCTGAGCTATAAGTAGAGCCGATACCATAAACAGCATCAAAACAGCTGTCAGTAGACGAGTTATAGAGTTATGGTTTCTTTTCATAGTATTAATATTTTACGATTTGAAATAATCTTACTTCTTCCTTGTGATTAGTTACTCTCAAAATATAAATTGCAGGAGCCAGGGCGCTGAAATTAATTTCCGTGCGCTCATTAAGAACCTGACCCCGTTCAAGCAATCCCCCTCTTACATCATAGAGCAGATAATCAAAGTCCAATGGATCTCCAATCTGCAGAATTAGCAGATCTTTGACCGGGTTGGGGAAGACTGACATCTGGATTGCTGACTGAGAGATAACGGGAACTGTACGAAATCTCGTCTGATGAAAACCCTGTGTCAATATAGCTGATGAAGAGGTAAGTGTAGTGGTAATTACCTCCCCGATACTATAGCTAATATAACCAGAGCTGTTTTGAAATGAGGCACCCGATGCAGAGACCAATTCATGAGCTTGAGAAAAGGCACCAATGCACCAAAAGCTTAGTAGAAGTGTAAAGAGTCGTTTTCGATCCATACGTTTTGGTTTAAATGGTTTTCCATTATATCTGAAATTAGACCAGGAGGGATGATCGGATGTAGATCAGTCACCTCCAAGGGAACCGATGAAAGCAGAGACCCGGTGCCCGAGAGATAAGTGCCCTAATTCGTGAGAATCAAGGCCCGGCAGGTATTAATAAAATTATGCTAGTTCGCAGAAAGAGAATAAAAAACTGACC
>RCND010001780.1_pt1 | contig 12118 bp, 6 predicted proteins | sample 2041351 | NCBI WGS metagenome assembly RCND01 (sample SAMN09708230, study PRJNA481090) | Marine sediment metagenome, whole genome shotgun sequencing project. | biome: marine sediment; feature: ocean; material: sediment; isolation source: Sewage treatment plant 12B marine sediment (STP12B) ...
CGCTTTATCGACATCACCAGCGCGCACGCCAGGTTTGGCAAAGGCTCGTGCGGCTGCATTTGCGGCCTGGGTGATCTTGTGGATCTTCTCATATATTCCAGGCTCATTCTCCCGGACCCATCTGAGTTTAGATGCGGTAAAGTTCCCTGGTGAATTCAACAGGGTGCTCAGACAACGCTGGTTCCCAAGTTCCTCGAAGGCCTTGTCACCAATTTCGACGGCCCTGCTGTCGCACCAGATAATGGATTTTCGTAGCGGCTCTCCATGTTCATCCACTATTACCAAGCCGTGCATTTGATACGATATACCGATACCTTTTATTTGAGTTCGGGAAATATTATGCTTCTTTTTAAGCTTCAGTATTGCTGCACAGACATGTTTCCACCATTCTTCGGGTTTTTGCTCCGCCCAGCCATTCTTAATGGCGAGCATGCCCATTTCCGTTTCCGGCTCCTGAACTACCGCAAGGCTCTTTCCCGAAGAAATTTCTACCAATGCGGCTTTTATTGAAGAGCTGCCAATATCTAATCCTAAATAATACATTTGGTCGTTCAGTAATTTTGGGTTAAGTGACACCGTAGTTATGAATTTCTGTTTAACCATAAACTAACAACTTAAGGCAAATAGAAATATGTACATGACCATACCATGGCATAAAAATAAAATCACTTGAGCAAGTAAAGGCCAATTCCAGAAGCGTACTATTGATTTTGTAGCATACCCTATAAGAATTGAAGCGATTTGATAATTAATGGTTTATTAGTATGTTAAATTATCATTTGATATGTTTTTAAGTGAGTACATTAGTTTTTTTACAAAATTCGGAAGGCAGTCTTATGTGTGGTATCAACAGGTATTTTATAGCTATAATTTTGATTCTTGTTTTCATTTGCAAAACTTCTGGGCAAAATGGAAAGACAGATTTTTATTTTCATAGCATAAAAGAGAGCAATACGCAAAGAGCCATCTCGACGATTACCCAAGATGAGCAGGGTTTTATGTGGATAGGAACTAACGGAGTTGGACTCAACAAATTCAATGGACTGGATTTTACATATTACAAGCAAAGATGGAACAACCCCAATACCATCAGTAGTTCCTTAATACATATAAATTATGTGGATAACAAAAATCGATTATGGGTGGGCACGGAATCAGGTCTTAACCTTTATGATAGGGAGCAAGATCGGTTTACTCGAATTGAGCTACCGGGTAACCTAGGAAACGATTCCGCCATATCGGTTTCGGCGATTACCGAAAGTGAAAACGGAGAACTTTTTGTCGGCACATTGGCTAACGGCATCTACACTATAGACCCTGAATCTTTGGAAAGCGCGTATGTTACCGTGAAACATACTTCACAGACGAAAGACCTTTTAGTTAATGCACTTGTCGCCGATGAACATGGAAAAATTTTCGCCGGTACTATTGAGGGGCTTTTTGAGTATAGCTTGACCGATAAACGTTTCGTTCCATCAAAATTCGAAACGGGCGAGGACACGATTATGATTTCCAAACCTATCCAATCGCTACTATTGGATAATGACGGATCGCTGTGGGTGGGCACTATAGCCGATGGTCTAATAAAAATCACATCGCTCGAGAAATTCCCTGACATCCAGTATTTTTCTATTACCGGCAAAAGAGTGTTGTGTTTGATTCAAGATTCCAATGATAATATATTGTGCGGTACGGAGAACGATGGGCTATTTATATTAGTAAAAAATGGAAATGTAGTAAAGAATTACAGGTACAACAAGTTCGATAAGAACAGCATTAAGTCCAATTCTGTATGGTCTTTATTTTTAGACAAACAAGAACGTGTATGGATAGGATATTACAATAAAGGTATTGGCGTTTATGATCCGTTCTACGACAAATTCAATAGCATTGAAAGTTTGCCCAACATTCCCAATTCATTGGAATCAGGTTCGGTTACAGGAATTGTAAAAGATTCAAAAGGACTCTTTTGGATTGGAATGGATGGTGGCGGCATTGATGTATATAATCATAAAGACCGAGATTTTATTCATCTACTGGATTCGGATAATTCCATTGCTTTGGGGCTTAAGAGCGGCGATGTGCAAACCGTTTTTATAGATAGCAAAGGAAACCTCTGGGCCGGCACATGGAATTCAGGTTTATACTATCTTGAAAAAAACAGTAAATCTTTTAAGAATTACAACACAAAAAACACCAATGGTTCCATTGCATCTAACCGTATCCTGAGTTTTTCCGAAGATTCTACTGGAAATATATGGATCGGTACTTTTTTGAAAGGTATACATTCTTATAGCCCCAAAACTAAAAAGTTCACCTCCCATAACTCAAAACCCTTCTTGGAACAGGGTCTACATTATACCGACATTAGAAAGGTGCTTGTTGACCGCAAAGACAATATTTGGCTAGGTACTACAAGGGGACTTTTTAAAGTAACACGTCAAACTCACGGTGATTTTACCGTAGCATCGCTTAACGAGCAGATGTACGAATCGTTGGGCAATCAAGGTGATGGTTTTTTTATCCTTTCGTTATACGAAGATAATCAAGGTAAACTTTGGGTGGGTACAGATGGTGATGGGCTTTGCAGATACAACCCAAATGAAGATTCGTTTTTTTGGTATAATAATATTGAAGGTGTTGAACAAGAGACGGTATCATCAATTATGACGGATGATAACAATAACATTTGGTTTGGCGGTAACCAAGGGCTATCAAAACTGGACATCGAAACAAATTCCTTTACCAACTATACCAAAAATGATGGGCTGCTGGTAAACGACTTTAACAATAATGCGGTACTGAAAGATGATGACGGCACTTTATATTTTGGCAGTTACGAAGGAATTAGTTTTTTCAAGCCCGAAAATATTCTTCTCAATCAAAATCCTCCTTCATTATATTTTTCCGATTTAAAATTATTCAATTCATCGGTCGATCCGCAAGACAAAGATTCTCCCTTGAAAAAGGTGCTCTCGGAAACCGAGAGTTTAGTTCTCAACAGTAAGCAATCCGTTTTTACTATAGAATATACCGGCATTGGCTATACCCGACCCGATGAAAACCAATACGCCTACTATCTAAAAGGTTTCGAAAACACATGGAATTTTGTGGGGAATACTAGAAGTGCCACCTACACTAATCTTGCCAAAGGAAATTATACTTTTTTGGTAAAGGCAGCGAATAACGATGGGGTATGGAACGAGCATCCAATTGCTCTGAACATAGAAGTACTACCTCCTTGGTGGGCCACAAATATCGCTTTTATATCATATTTTCTTTTGATGGCTTTATTAACTTATATAGCCTACAGAATTATTAGCGAACGAATCAAGGAGAAGCGACTGGTCAAATTCGAGCGGGATAAAAGATTGCAAGAGGAGGCGTTGAACGATCGAAAAATTCAATTTTTCACTAATATTTCCCATGAGTTCAGGACTCCGCTCACGCTCATTCAAAATCCCTTGGAGGATATTATTCATTCCAAAGATTTTCATTTTCCGGATAACATCATGGAAAAGCACAAAATTATACGAAAAAACACGGCCAGGCTTGCTAGACTCATCGATGAGCTTTTGGATTTTAGAAAACTACAATTTGACAAAATGTCCGTTAAAGCTTCTGAAATCGAAGCAGTTCGTTTTGTACAGGAAATAACTGCTTATTTTGAAGAGGAGGCTGCACAGCGCAACATTCTAATGTCGGTCGAAGCCGATTCGCCAACAATTCTTATTTGGGGCGATCCTGGAATGTTGGAAAAGATAATTTTCAATATTCTCTCGAACGCCTTTAAGGCAACCCCCGAAAACGGAGCGGTCAACGTGCGGGTTTCGATTTGTGAAAATGATATACTATTACCGTTAGTAAACGAAAAAGAAACGGTACAAGCCATTGAAATAGCCATCGAAGATACCGGCCTTGGTATGAAACAGGAGCAAATAGCAAATATTTTCGAGCGATTTTACCAAGCCAAAGAAATGAACCAACAGTATTACGGTGGCACCGGTATAGGTTTGGAAGTAGTAAGTAGTTTTATCAAACTTCATAAAGGTAAAATCTTAGTCGATAGTAAAGAAAACATCGGTACTAAATTCAGTATTTTACTTCCAATGGGAAATGGGCATTTTGAAACATCCGAATTGTTTCTAAAACAATCTGAAAGCTCCTATACCGGCGAACTATTAACAAACGAAATCAATCCTGTACTAGAAACGAAACCGCTACAGGTAAAGAAAAAAACATTGCTTATTATAGAGGACAACCCAGAACTTAGAAGTTACTTGAAAGGGGAGCTACAAAACGATTACATTATTGTAGAGGCAATAAATGGTAAGTACGGAATCGATACGGCCCGTAAAATGATACCCGATGTTATAGTCACCGACGTACTGATGCCAGAGATGGACGGGTATGAATTTTGTGAATTACTGAGACAAGACTTAAAAACGAGCCACATACCCATTCTTATGTTGACTGCCAAAGCGTTGAGCGAAGATTGGGTCAAGGGAATAGATTCAGGTGCGGATGTTTATCTTAGTAAACCGTTTGAGATGAAGGTGCTACGCTCCCAGTTATGGCAGCTCATCAGGAGTAGACAACTGTTGTTCAATAAATATTTTGGAACAATAGTTCATACAGATATTCCAGATAACGCTTCTTCCTTGGACAAGGATTTTATCGTCAAAGTGCTCAAGTACATCCATGACAACATAGACGACTCCAAATTAAACGTAGAGCATCTTGCAGAGGAATTGCTTCTAAGCCGAAGTCAATTGTATCGGAAAATTAAAGCGCTTACAGGCCAAACAGCGAATGAATTTCTAAAAAGTGTTAGACTGGAGAAGGCAAAGGAAATGATTGAGACCACTAATGATTCGATAGGTGAGATAAGTTTTAAAGTGGGGTTTTCATCGCCATCTTATTTCACAAGTTGCTTTAAGACACATTTTGGAATTTTACCTACTGAAATTAAAAATGAGTAGTGTTAAAGATCATTGCTAAAAACTTCTCAAAAACCTCAAATATGATAGCGATTGCTTCATGTTTAGTAAAATATCCGCCATTATTATAAGATATTTACATCAGCCTATTGCTTGCACTACAATGAATTTAATCCTGAAATTATATCGAAACACTTTCTTAATAATCAACCTGCCAAATGACTAAAATTCAAAGAATAGTACTTGTTTTACCCTTTATTTTTCTGTTCAACAGTTGTAAGGTCGAAACTACTAAAAAGAAAAATGACAGACCAATTGCAAAAACCTCGTTAAAACAGCATTTTCTAAATGATTTTAAAATTGGTGCCGCCACAAACAACCAACAAATTACAGAATCCGATACGGCGGCAGTACGATTGTTACGCACAGAGTTTAATAGCATCACCCCTGAAAATATTATGAAATGGGAAGAGATCCATCCCGTTCTCGATACGTTTAATTTCGACCTTTCCGATAAATACGTTTCTCTGGGCAAAAAACTTGATATGAATATTATCGGGCACACCCTTTTATGGCACAGCCAAATCGGGCCATGGATGAACGAGGTCAAGGATAGTGTTGCCATGGCAGCTTATATTAAAAGGCATATTGCAACTGTGGCCGGCAGGTATAAGAGCCGCATACATGGTTGGGACGTAGTTAACGAAGCCCTCAACGAAGACGGATCATTACGTGAATCCGTATTTCTCGAGGTGATGGGCGATCGCTATCTGGAGTTTGCCTTCAAAGAAGCTGAAAAAGCAGACCCCGAAGCCGAGCTATACTATAATGACTACAATATGTGGAAACCGGAAAAACGTGCAGGTGCCATAAAGCTCATCAAACAGTTGCAATCGAGTGGTGCTAAAATTGACGGTGTTGGTTTGCAGGCCCATTGGAGTGTTGATGGGCCGCCATTGGAAGAAATCGAGAACAGTATAATTGCCTACTCCGAACTAGGCATTAAAGTCATGTTTACGGAGTTGGATGTCACTACCCTACCGAATCCTTGGGAAATCGAAGGTGCCGAGGTAAGTCAGAATTATGAACATTATGAGGGTGATGAGAAGATGGATCCATACCGAGCCAATCTTCCCGATTCCATGCAAACAAAATTGGCAGAACGTTACAAAGACATCTTCAATTTATTCTTAAAACATAAGGATAAGATTGACCGTGTAACCTTTTGGGGAGTAAGCGATGGTAACTCATGGCTTAACAATTGGCCCATAAAGGGAAGAAAAAACTATCCATTACTGTTTGATCGCAAATACAAAGACAAAGAGGCCTATCATAGCGTTTTGGACCTTAAATCTTCAGAAAAAGATTGAACACCTCCTAAATTATAACAATGAGCTCAGAGTCACAAAAATTATCGGTAAAAGAAAAAATCGGGTACAGTCTGGGAGATCTCGCCGCCAACTTGGTCTTTCAAACCTTGATGACCTATCTCGCCTATTTTTATACCGATATTTATGGCCTTAAGGCCAATGACGCTTCGGCAATAATGTTGACGGTGGGTTTGATCGCAGCTTTCGGCTTCAATCCGATTATTGGGGCATTGGCCGATAGAACACAATCTAGATGGGGAAAATTTAGGCCATGGATAATATGGACAGCCATTCCTCTTGGTGTTGTTGCGATTTTAGCATTTAGCACACCCGATTTTGACTATAAAGGAAAAGTGATTTATGCCGTCGTAACCTATACCTTGCTATTAGTGCTGTACGCGGCCAACAATTTACCGTATTCCGCTTTAAGTGGTGTAATTACGGGTGATATGTCAGATAGAAACAGTCTGTCGTCATATCGCTTTGTGGCGGTCATGTTCGCCCAGTTTTTTGTACAGGTATTCATGTTGCCCATAATTGAATCCGCTGGAGGCGGGGATAAAGCCGTGGGCATTGAAATCGTAATGACGTGGTTGGCGATTATCGGCACCATAATGCTATTGATAACATTCTTTACCACAAAAGAACGTATAGTACCCACAGCTGAACAAAAATCAAGTTTAAAAGAGGATTTAAGCGATCTGTTTAAAAATCGACCTTGGGTAATTGTTCTTGTGGTAACGACATTGATTTTTGTGACCTTGGCAATGAAAGGTGGCTCGTATGTGTACTTTTTTGAGAATTATGTAGATGGAGAGCGCCTAGCGCGTTTTATTGGGCCCATTCTAGATTTCCTTTCAGGAATCGGGGTTGATTTTTTTGGTCAGAACCCTGTTTCTGCGGGCTTTGGTCTCTTTAATGCCGGCGGCATTATTTTTATGATTGTAGGGATTACCTTTTCAAAACGCTTTGCAGACAAATATGGCAAACGAGACGTATTCCGAGTTGCTTTATTTCTGTCTACAATATTTATACTAATTTTCTATTTCTTTCCGAAAACAGCCATTGAACTGATTTTTATTTCGCAAATTCTGCACGGCTTTTTCTATGGTCTTACCATTCCATTATTATGGGCCATGATTGCCGATGTGGCGGATTATTCTGAATGGAAGAACAACCGGCGGGCGACTGCTATCATTTTTTCGGCCATGATGGTCGGTTTGAAAGGGGGCTTGAGCATCGGAAGTGCTTTGATAACCAGTATCTTAGGTTTATCAGGGTATGTTACCAAAGAGGCGGCGATTGCAGGGCAGGCCATAGTACAACCCGAAAGCGCTGTCCATGGGATAAAAATGTTAGTGAGTATTTATCCATCCATCCCTTTTTTGATAGGAATAGGCCTCTTGTTCTTTTATGAGATAAATAAGAAGTTAGAAGTTCAAATAGAATCCGATTTAAAAGCGCGAAGAAATAATTCTAAAAAATAGAAGTATGCCCGAAGAATCTACAGAAAATATCGATTTTGATGATTTAGATAAGAGAGCGGTTTCTCAACCCCTGGTGAAGCATATTTACACGGCGGATCCATCGGCACATTATTTTAATGGAAAAATTTATGTCTATCCCTCCCATGACGTCGAAGCGGGTATTCCGTTTGATGATCTGGGAAGTCATTTCGCCATGGAAGACTATCACGTAATTTCGATGGACAACATTGATAGCAAGGCAGTAGATAATGGTGTGGCATTACATGTGAGGGACGTACCATGGGCAGAAAAACAAATGTGGGCACCCGATGCAGCGCATAAGAACGGAAAGTACTATCTTTATTTTCCCGCACGGGCCTATGATGGAATTTTTAGAATAGGCGTTGCGGTTAGCGATTCCCCTACCGGGCCTTTTGTTCCCCGTCCCGAAGCCATAAAGAATAGTTACTCCATTGATCCTGCAGTTTTCGAGGACGAGGATGGCAGTTATTATATGTATTTTGGGGGAATTTGGGGTGGCCAGCTCCAAAAATACCGCAACAATGTCTACGATGAAAAAAACGAGCTCCCAGAACCTGATGAACTTGCGCTTTTACCGCTAGTAGCGAAGTTAACAGACGATTTATTGGAGTTCTCCGAAACCCCAAAGGAAATTCAAATTTTAGATGAGCAGGGCAATTTATTCTTGGAAAAAGACAATGACAAACGTTTTTTTGAGGCGGCCTGGTTGCACAAATACAACGGGAAATATTACTTTTCCTATTCAACTGGCGACACCCATTATATCTGTTATGCTATTGGTGATAGCCCCTATGGCCCCTTCACTTATGGTGGCAGGATTCTTAACCCTGTTGTTGGGTGGACATCCCATCACTCGATATGTGAGGTAGATGGCAAATGGTATCTGTTTTATCACGACTCAAGTTTGTCAAAAGGGGTAACCCATTTGCGCTCAGTTAAAGTAGCGGAAATCAAGTACAGAGATAATGGCAGTATTGAAACATTAGAACCCTATAATAAAAAGTAAAACACATCATCATGAAAACATTTAAGAATTTAGTGAAACCTGCATTAATGTCTCTAGTTACCCTGTTACTACTTTCCAGCGGTTACGCACAGTCCGAAATACAATTTCCCGTTGATATCGGTACAAAGCCAGAAAGTATTACAAAGGGATTTAACAACAACTATTATGTTACGGTAATGAACGGTAAAGAAAACGGTGACGGTGAAGTAGTCGAAATTTCGGAAAATGGGGTAAAAGTATTTTCAAAAGGTTTCGATGAACCTAAAGGAATCGTGTTCTTGCAAGGCCATCTCTACTTTTCGGATTTAAATCGAATCTGGAAAGTCGACAGCGAAGGTAAAGCGACCATTTTTGTAGATAAAGCTGATTTCCCCAAAGAAGCCCTATATCTGAACGACGTGGCTGTAGATGCGGAAAAAAAAGGCATATACGTCGTTGACATGGGAGCTACCGAATATATGCGCGATGAAAATAATGATTTGTGGCCTCTTGATAGCGAACAGGCAAAACTGGTTCCTGAATTGGGTCGAATCTACCATATTTCCCTTGCTGGAAATATCTCGATAGTTCAGGATACCTCACCGCTGATGTTGAACCCAAATGGTGTTGGCGTAGACAATAACGGAGAAATTATGGTGGGCGCTTTTTTCTTAGGAAATTTTCTTGTGAAAAGAGAGGGTGAGCTTACACCACTAAAAGGCGTTTTCAGAGGCGCCGATGCCGTGGAGCAAGACAGCAAAGGTAACTACTATGTAAGTAGTTGGGCCTCGGGTAAAGTTTGGAAGATTGATGGTAAAACGGAAGAGTCAACCATACTTATCGAAGGATTAAAATCTGCAGCCGATTTTTATCTGGAGGAGGAAAAAGGCCGTTTATTGGTACCCGATATGATGGCTGGGAAAATATACGAAGTACCTATTCATTAAATAAGATAATAGCTATTGACCCTCGTCGAGAGTAAAACTGTTATTAAGTGGAATTAATCTTAAGTTTTATAACTAAAGACATTTAAATTTAGAACCTTGATGCCCCAAGGTCAAGGATTGAATAAATGCTGCATTTGGCCTATATAAATTTTAAAATATACATATGAAACATAAGAGTATAATATTCATTACGATAGTCACTTTAACTTTAGTTTTAAAAAGTTGTGCATCACAGAATAAGGTAGCAAAATCAGCAGAATTCAATAAAGAGAGAGATTTATTATTAGTACAATTAGATAGTAAAACAGATGTTGATGATCTACATACAGCCGCCGCTCTTGCAACTTTATTGTCTGATTCTAAATTTTCGAAAATACATTTTCATGCCGTAGCGGGCACCTATGGAATTCAAGAAGGGTTATATGTACCCCCTAATGAGTTGCTTAAACTTGCATTTGAAAACAATTGGACAGATGCTCATGAGGATTTTAATAACGCTATTGAAAAAGTTCAAGCTATTGTTAAAACTACTTTGGCAAACCAAGGAGATATTTGGATCGCAGAGGCAGGACAGTCAGATTTTACAGCTAGTTTAATAAAAAAGATTTTATCAGATATACCTGGAATAAATACTTCGAAGCGTGTTCATGTTGTTCAGCATAGCGATTGGAATGAGAAATCTACATCTCCTGAACACCTTCAATATGTTAAGAGCAGTACTGATTATCAAAAAATTCCAGATGGAAATGTGGTCGGAAACGGCACACCTGGCTTTATGGACCCCGATTTTTCAAATTGGAAAGATAAAATCAAGGTTCCAAAATTGATCAAAATATGGAACCTATCTACAGAAATATCAAATGAGTATAATGGAAAAGAAGGACGTTACACGAATAAGGCAATAGTTGCTGGAGGACTGGATTTCTCAGATTTAGCTGAGGTTTGTTGGATTTTAGGTTTGAATGAGATCGAAGACACAACACATTTTTTCAAGCTTTTCTCGAATTAGGTTCTTGGTCTTTCTATCTTGAGCCGGGTTACCGAATAATACGTCTTCGGTGCTTCTATGGGTATACAATACGCCAATAGAACTCTCTTCCAATAATTTCGATTATACCTACCTACTGTAAAATTTTACGGATTCAGCTCCCCTTGCTTTCCAGAGCGTATGTGTAATAGTGCAATGTTATTCTTACCAAACTATGACTATTTTTGATGCATTTAGTGTTGTAAATAACATTTGATGCTATCATCATAAGCATTCGATAAAGTGCCCATTGTTTCGTTAAAGTAGAGAAGAGGTTTTTTTACAACTTCACCAAACAATTTTTTTCCGCCGCCGCATATACTCCTTCGACTACCCGGATATCGCGCAAGCCTTCTTCGCCGGGAACGAGCATATCCGTGTTCTTTAAAATGGAAATTGCATCATCGTCCATTTGTTTCGCCTGTTGGTTCTCTAGGGGAAAATTGATTACCTGATCATCTGAACGTATACCTTTATTGTCGCTGTAGGAGGAATGTGGCATCATTTTTATCCATCCTTTTTCGTAGTTAATGTTCAGATAGTTCATTTGGATACCGAAGCTACTTTGGCAGACCGCCCTGGCACCACTGGGAAATTCAAGTTGGTACATTGCAGTTTCCTCAACTTCATTGTAGATATCTGGCCGTGTGGTGAAAGTCTGGGCCATAACGGATATCGGTTCCTCTCCCGTAGCCAAGCGCGCTCCTTGAATGGCATAGACACCCATATCACCCATCACGCCACCTCCCAGAGCTTTCTTTTGTTTCCAATGATCTGTGCGGCGATCAAAATAACCGGCGCAGGAGGATACCATTTTTACCGAACCGAAGGTTTTTTCTTTAGCCGCCTTCATAAAGGCCTGAATGTTGGGGTCGTGCTGACAGCGGTAACCGATGGACAATTTTACATTATTGGCGTTGCATGCCTTAATCATGGCCTCACATTCCACTACGGTTGGTGCCATAGGTTTTTCGCACCATACATGTTTTCCGGTGTTGGCAGCTCGAATCGTGTATTCGGCATGCATCGAAGGGGGTAATACAACGTAAATAACGTCAATATCGGGATTATCAGCAATGCGGTCCATCCCTTCATAATCGTAGATGTTTTTGTCGGGGATGCCGTATTTTTCTTTCCACATGGGAATTTTATTCGGACTTCCGGTGACGATGGCCTTTAATTCACAATGATTGGTGAGTTGTAATGCGGGCGCCAAGAGGTCGGTGCTGTAGTAGCCCAGTCCCACTAGTGCAATACCCAATTTTTCCTTTTGGGGCCGCGTGGCCGACCATAGGGCGTTAGGCAGAAATGCAGTGGATGCTGCAACTAGTCCAGTTTGTT
>RCND010001782.1_pt1 | contig 12109 bp, 8 predicted proteins | sample 2041351 | NCBI WGS metagenome assembly RCND01 (sample SAMN09708230, study PRJNA481090) | Marine sediment metagenome, whole genome shotgun sequencing project. | biome: marine sediment; feature: ocean; material: sediment; isolation source: Sewage treatment plant 12B marine sediment (STP12B) ...
TCGTCTGGAACAATAGGCACCACGAATTTGCCGATGGTCTTGTCGCGCAACAGTGTCGTTAGAATGCGGACATAGGCCATAGTGGTCGAAATTTCGCGATCCCCCGTGCCCTTCAGCTGTGCCTCGAATTTAGACAGCGGCGGTATTTCCAGCTTGGGGGCGTCACGCCAGTTGCGTTTTGGGAACTCCCCTCCTAGCGATTTGCGACGATCCGCCAGATATGCCTTTTGCGCGTTGTTCAACGAGACAAACGGCGCGTCGTACAAGTCTTCGTCAGATACCGGAATTTTGAACCGGTCACGGAAATCGCGAAGCTGATCGTCGGCGAATTTCTTGGCGGAGTGAGTGATATTCTGCCCCTCGCCCGCCGTGCCCATGCCATAACCTTTGACGGTTTTGATCAACAGACACGTCGGTTGGCCTTTGGTATCGCTGGCTTTCTTGAAGGCTGTATAGACCTTCTGCGGATCGTGTCCGCCACGGCGCAACGCCCAGATCTGATCGTCGGTCCAATCGGCAACCAACGCGGCTGTCTCCGGATATTTGCCAAAGAAGTGCTTGCGGATATACGCGCCATCCTTGGATTTAAACGTCTGGTAATCGCCATCAACGGTTTCATCCATCAACTGTTTGAGACGGCCAGTTGCGTCGTTTTCCAGCAAGTCATCCCAGCCCTTGCCCCACAGCAGTTTGATCACGTTCCAACCTGCGCCCCGGAAATCACCTTCAAGCTCTTGCACGATCTTTCCGTTGCCGCGCACAGGACCATCGAGACGCTGCAGATTACAGTTCACAACGAAGATCAAATTATCCAAACCTTCACGCGCCGCGAGATCAATTGCGCCGCGGCTTTCTGGTTCGTCCATTTCCCCGTCGCCCAAGAACGCCCAAACCTTGCGGTCGCCCATGTCGATGTGGCCACGGTTGTGCATATATTTCATGAACCGCGCTTGATAGATCGCCATCAGCGGGCCGAGGCCCATGGAAACTGTGGGGAATTGCCAATAATCGGGCATCAGCCACGGATGCGGATAGGACGACAAACCGCCGCCGCTTACTTCGGAGCGGAAGTTCTTCATCTGCTCCTCGGAAATGCGGCCTTCCATAAACGAGCGCGCATAAATGCCGGGAATCACATGGCCTTGGAAGAACACCAGATCGCCACCATGAATTGCTGATTTGGACCGCCAAAAGTGGTTCAACCCGATATCATACATCACCGCCGACGACGCGAACGATGCAATATGTCCGCCGTATTCGCTGCTTTCTTTGTTGCGCTGCACCACAGTGGCCATGGCGTTCCAACGATTGATCGTGCGAATGCGCCATTCCATGTCCAGATCGCCGGGAATTTCAATTTCATCATCAGCGGGAATGGTATTTTGATAGGGTGTCGTTGCGGAGAACGGCAGTGTTGCGCCGGCGGCACGGGCCTGTTGGACGGCCTTATCAAGCAAGTAATGCGCACGGTTCGCGCCGTCTTTTTCAATCACATCCTGAATGGCTTCTTGCCATTCCTGAGACTCCAGCGGATCAATGTCGTTGGCATCTTTCATGTAGAAAACTCCTGTTTTAGCCTCGCCTCAGACGAAGAACTGTGCGCCGTTGGCTGAAATTGTTGACCCGTTGATAAAGCCCGCATCGTCGGAGGCGAGGAACGCAACACAGCGTGCGATTTCTTCGGGTTCCCCCAAACGGCCTGCTGGAATATTTCCAATAATGCTGTCACGGACCTTTTCGGGCACGGCCATGACCATCTCGGTTGCGATATAGCCCGGACAGACGGCGTTTGCCGTGATCCCTGCGCGCGCGCCTTCTTGTGCCAGTGATTTCACAATCCCCAAATCGCCCGCTTTAGTGGCGGCATAGTTCACCTGTGCGAACTGACCTTTTTGGCCATTGATCGACGAAATCACGATGATGCGGCCAAATTTACGCTCGCGCATGCCAGGCCAAATTGGATGCACCGTATTGAACACACCCGTCAAATTTGTGTCGATGACCTGATGCCATTGCTCAGGCGTCATTTTGTGGAATGGCGCATCGCGCGTGATGCCGGCGTTTGCCACCACCACGTCAATCGGCCCTATCTCGGCTTGCACTTGCGCGATGCCCGCGGTGGATGCATCATAGTCTGCCACATCCCATTTATAGGTCTTGATCCCGGTTGCAGCGGTAAACGCGGCGGCGGCATCATCATTGCCAGCATAGGTCGCCGCAACATTGTACCCTTCAGCCTTGAGTTTTTCAGAAATGGCGGCGCCAATGCCGCGCGATCCGCCTGTAACGAGTGCTGTACGTGTCATGTGAATGATCTCCTGATCTGGTGTGGCGGAGCGCGTTGGCAATCCGCGAAACATATGCGGTTTGGTTCAATCGCGCTCTACGCACAGGGCAACGCCCATGCCGCCGCCGATGCACAGTGTTGCCAGACCCTTTTTGGCGTCACGGCGCACCATTTCGAACAAGAGCGTGTTGAGAACACGACAGCCTGAGGCACCAATCGGATGGCCAATCGCGATGGCACCACCGTTCACATTTACAATCGCTGGGTCCCAGCCCATTTCTTTGTTTACCGCGCAGGCTTGGGCCGCGAAGGCTTCGTTTGCTTCTACGAGATCAAGATCTTCGGCCGTCCAGCCCGCCTTTTCCAGCGCTTTGCGCGATGCATAGATAGGGCCTACCCCCATAATCGACGGATCCAAACCGGCCGTGGCGTAGGACGCGATGCGTGCCAAAGGCTTGATCCCACGTTTTTCGGCATTGTCCGCCGACATCAGTAAAGTTGCCGCTGCACCATCGTTGAGGCCAGACGCATTTGCCGCAGTCACGGACCCGTCTTTGGCAAAGGCAGGACGCAGTTTCTGCATCGCTTCCATGGTCGCGCCGTGGCGGATGTATTCGTCTTGGTCGATGATAATGTCGCCCTTGCGGGTCTTCACTGTGAAGGCTGCGATTTCATCCGCGAACTTTCCCGCCTTTTGCGCCGCTTCGGCTTTGTTTTGTGACGCCACCGCGAAGGCATCCTGTTCATCGCGGCTGATCTGCCATTTGTTGGCTACATTCTCGGCGGTTTGGCCCATGTGATAGCCGTTAAAGGCATCCCAAAGCCCGTCCGAAATCATGGTATCAACCAGCTTCATATCGCCCATCTTGTGACCGGCACGCATGTTTTGCGCATGGGGCGACATGGTCATGTTTTCCTGACCACCGGCGGCCACAATGTCTGCATCACCCAACTGGATATGCTGCGCACCAAGGGCAACGGCCCGAAGGCCGGACCCACAAACCTGATTGATTGACCATGCCGAACTCTCTTGCGGCAAGCCTGCATTAATGTGTGCCTGACGGGCGGGGTTTTGGCCTTGAGCAGCAGTCAAAACCTGACCCAGAATGGTCTCGGACACTTCAGATTTATCGATCCCTGCGCGCTCAACCACGGCTTCCAGAATGGCCGCCCCCAGATCGTGTGCTGGGGTATTGGCGAACCCGCCTCCAAAGGAGCCAACGGCGGTTCGGGCAGCAGATGCAATTACAACATTAGTCATGGTCATTCCTTTTGTGGCCTGAACGTCAGGCATAATTCTTTTTCTTGGACATTTTGCCTATGCCCGGATTCATGGAGTTTGTTGGATCAACGGATTTGTAGAATGCGGCCAAATCAGGTTTGGCTTTGTACAAATGGCCGACGTTGTGTTCGGCGGGATATTCAGCACCGCGTTGTTCCAGAAGTTCCAGCATCTGTGCCTTGAGCGCTGCAACATCCACACCTTTGCGCACGATGTAATCCTGATGCAAAACGTGGCACATAAAGTGGCCATAGTAGAGACGATGCACGATGTGCTGGCCGATCTCGGGGGGTAGTTTTTCAAACCATTCGCGATCATTGCGCCGCAACGCGATGTCCAGCGCCAAGATATCCTCGACTTCATTTGCGTGAACATTGTGATAACGAATGGCAGCACCGGCAGCCGCGAAACGGTGCAGCCCGGCGATCTTGCCTTCACGCGGGGTGCAGGCGAAGAAATCCGCTTCGATATCCGCAAACGCATCAGTCAAATACGCTTCAGTTTCCGCAATGCCACCGTCGCGGGCCTTGATAATCAGATGATGTTCAAACTGTTCACGATATTGCATCATTTTCTGGGGCAGAATCTTTGGCCACAACGCACTGAGGACCTGCATAAACTTGTCGGTAAATCCACGCAGGAGCGGGATCTTGTTCAGGCGTGCATCCATAGCGCCTTTGAGCGCAAAAAACATCGGCAACTTGTCTGTGCCAAGCTTGTCGATCATGACCATCGTGTCTTTGCCGTATTTGGTCGAAATATCGAATATCTCGCGGTGCATATATTCGGCGCTGACGGGCAGCGTTTCAAACTCGGCCAACATGTGGCGGCGCAGCGCCGTCAAATCGGCGGGATCATTGGTGCCGACATAAAACACCTGCTCTCGATCGTTTTGGGGGTAAGTGTCGAGGCGGACCGCAAAGACCGCGAGTTTGCCCGCGCAACCCGCACTTTCATGAAGGCATCGCTTATCACCGTTGAAACGCGCAGGCGTCTGCGCATCGACCGCGCGCACGATGCGGGTGTAATCTGTATCGGATGCCTTTTTATTACTTTCGTCCAAATCGGAGTCGCTGAATGTGCCCATCTGAACGCGACGTAGTATATCTTCGGGATCGTCACCCAAAGACAGGCCAAGGTGGTTCACGAGGCGCAGCACTCCGTTTTCGTCAACCTGCGCATAGAGCGACAATTCCGTATAGGACGGTCCACGCTCGATCAAGGAACCACCTGAGTTGTTGCACACACCGCCTACAACAGAAGCGCCAATACATGATGATCCGATCACGGAATGCGGCTGACGCCCCAGCGGGTCCAACAGTTTTTCCAGCGCAAACAACGTGGACCCAGGCAGCGCCAGTACCTGTGTGCCACCTTTCAGCAAATGCAGCCCATCCATGCGCCGTGTATTGATCAACACCACTTCACGTTCATAGCTGCCGTTGGGTGTGCTGCCTTCGGTCAGGCCGGTATTCGCCGCCTGCATGATCACAATTTTATCAGCTGCGACGCAAGCTTGCAGCACGCGCCACTGCTCGACCAGCGAACCAGGCTGAACCACACACAATGCCTGCCCCTGCCCCGAACGCCAGCCTTTGCGGAACCGTTCGGTTTTCTTGTCTCCCGTCAATAGATGCCGTTTGCCGACGATCTGACGCAGGGTGCTTAGAAGATTTTGATCGGTCATAGCCGTTCTCCTTGGCGGGCTGAAAGCTGGGAACGGCCAGTGATAGCACTTTTGACGGTTTGATTTTCATCAAAGGCTGGTAAATAATGTTGACCGGTCGTATTGATGGCAGATATCAAACCAACGGTAGACCTATGCCCACACCCACAATCTTTGATCAAATCAACCACGATTCTGTCGCCGAAGCCGTCACGGCCCAAATCGAAGATGTCATCATCGCAGGTGTGTTGAAGAGCGGTCAAAAACTCCCGTCCGAACGTGAACTTGCGCAACAGACTGGTGTCTCCAGGCCTAAAATCAGGGCTGCGATTCAGACCCTGGAGGATCGCGGCTTGCTGACGGTTAAACACGGTGAGGGGACGTTCGTCGCATCGCTGACCGGTACGGCCCTGTCGCCCGCCATGATCGACCTTTTTTCGCGCCATCCCGAAGCCTTCAGCGATTATCTTGAATTTCGCAGAGAGGTTGAAGGGTTTGCCGCCTTCACGGCTGCGCAACGCGCAACCACCGAAGATCTTGCGATCATTCAGCAAATTCTGGACGAGATGGCGGATGCCACCGTTGCATTCGATTCTGCGCACGAGTTGCGGCTCGACGTCCAGTTTCATGGCGCGATTGTGGATGCCACGCACAATGCGATGCTGGTGCATACGATGGCGTCCATCTACGAACTTTTGGCGCGCGGAGTGTTTCTTGGGCGCAATATGGAATATCTCGACACCACCCGCCGCGCTGTCCTTTTGGAACAGCATCAGGCGATTGGGTTGGCGATCCTGAACCGCGATGCACAAGCTGCAGCAACGGCGGCCGAAGAACATATCAATTTTGTCGAACTCTCTTACCGCGAAGCGAACAGCCTTGAGCGGAGAACGGACATGGCACGTAAGCGAAGAAGCCTGTTTACGTCCCAGCAGGCGCCAAAGAATCGGTCGCGGTCCACCCCGTAGTCGCTGCCGAAATGGTGCAAAAGATACATCAAAAATGGTACTCCAAGATGCAACTGCTCCTCCCATAGTCAGCGCCTCCCCGCACTTGTTTTGAGTTTGTATACCTTTTGTGAATGTCGCGCCCGAGTCTCTGATCGTAATCAGAAAATCACTGTATTGTTTCGAACAGCATGTCCTGACACGTCGAATTTCGCAGAATTACCTACCGCATCATACTGCTACTCAGCCGCAATGGAGCTTTCGCCGTTGCTCAACTGGACCAAGGCACCCCAGTCGCGCACCACAACACGGCTCGGTGATATCAGGCTGATATATCCATCAGATTTCAAGCGCGTGAACTGCCTGCTGACAGTCTCGCTTTCCAGCCCTATATAATCACCGATCTCGTCGCGGGAAATCGGTATACGAACTTCTCCGCTCCCGTCACTCGACCCCATGCCTCGGTTGTTAAATTCAATCAGGAGTGACGCTAGACGCTCGATGGGCGATCTACGACCAAGCGTGACAAGATGAGCCTGCGTGACCGCAATCTCCTGATTTACGTGTAAGCTCAGATCCATATTAAATTGAGGATTCCCGAACCGGAGTTTGTCGACCTTAGCAGAAGCCAAAATCAAAAGCGTGGTATCTTCCACAGCCTCCACATTCGCAAACCACGGCTCGGCTGGCATCCGAAGTGTGATGAACTCACCTGGGAACCGAAGACCCATAATCTGGGTTCGACCGTCACGTAACGACGTCGATAACTTCACTAATCCACCCAAAACCGCAATGAGCCCTTCTTGCAATGATCCCTCGCTGGCGATGACGTTACGCTTTGTTACCTTCTTTATGTACGCGCCCTCCGCGTTAAGCAAAGCGCTGAGCGAGCTTCCCAGTATCGCGCCAGTTGGCGTATTTGCGCAAATCCTAGCACCACTCGCGAAGCTGGCTTCCATTTTTGGAAGACTGTGCGGGTTTTGATCATTCATGGTGTCCAGCTCGCCTTTTGATAAGATCTAATTTGGCCTTATTGTTTACCAATCGCTACACGCACTCGGAAAGTGACAACAAATTTGTCAAAATATAGCGATTATTTCCCTGCTTAGTGGTTAAGTTTATTTACCTCTAAAGTCAATTATATATTTACTGCGCTGCAGCAATCGACAGTACTCCGCTAGATATTGCTGGAAAATTTGATCGTGATCAGCACATCAGAACGCTGGGCGCGTACGTTGAATCACAAAGCAGGATCATAATTGCGAATCGAAATCTGTAGACACGCGATGAAATCGCTCGTGTGAAACAGTGTTTCTGAACCCGCTTTGAGTACCGCAAGCTGCATCCCTTTCATGGTTTGCAAGCACACCAACGCTGGGATGCTGCCGCCAGTTGACTATGAAATTGAGCAACGGAAGATAAGCGAGGCTGGGGTCTAGGAAACTAGGTTCGTGTTATGGGGCGACATTTAAGGGTTAAGACCATGATGCATTAGGGCTGCAGTGCAATCGCACCACTAGCTCGAGCTCATACAGTCTTGCTGCTGCCGCGCAATCGACTCAAGGTGGCTGGAGGGCATCGTCAAGTTATCGGCGATCTTCGCAACGATAGCCCCGGGCCCCGGATCTCAAGCAGACTTCAGCTCACGCGTGATGTCGTCCCAGTTCCAATGGGCGTCGGCTCGAGCTTGACGGTAGGAAGCAGCTGAAAGGGTGTCGCGGCGCGGGCGAAAGACATTTTGGACTTGGTCGTGGACGGATAAGAACCGTTGTGCTTGGCAGGGAGATTTGAACCGCCCCATGATTTTTTCTCGCCGTCGAGTGGGGCGGTGTGATCCTTCGGATCGATTGTTGAGACCCTTATGGCTGCGATACTCGATTCCCGGAGCGACATCCTTTAGTGCGGCTCCGTAGCTTCGGAGTTTGTCCGTCACAACGACCCGCGGCTCGCCAAATGCCTTGAATAGCTTGCGGAAAAATCGACTTGCAGCCCATTTGTTGCGCCGGGACTGGACGAGGATGTCCAGCACATCGCCTCGACTATCAACCGCTCGCCACAGCCAATATTTCTTGCCGTTTATCGGAAGGACGACTTCGTCCAGTTGCCATTTGTCCGCCACTTTGGGTCGATCTCGGCGGATCACTTTGGCATATTGTGACCCGAATTTCGCAACCCAAGCGCGGATGGTTCCGTAGCTGACCGTAATCCCTCGCGCGGCCAACAAGTCCTCGACATCGCGCAAACTCAAGGGAAACCGGTGATAGGACCAGACGGCGTATGCGATAATCTAAAGTGGGAAGCGATGGCCTAAGAAGGCGTCAAATTGCTTGGGCTTAGTCATGTGAATGCGTACCCCGAAGGGAAATATCCTGCAACTTAACGATCCCTCAGTACCTCTTGATCGCCCATAAAACTAAGAAGTCGAACTTGAAATGTCCTTGGATTGCGGCACAAAGATCGCCGAGTACCCAAAGTGACAAGCGTTGTTCCGCGCCCATCAGACCCCAGTATTGCTGATGTGGGGCGAGAATGACCGTTTTTTCCCAGCTGAAGGGGCGCGTCCTTATAGGCGTGATCTTGAGTACTCGAAGTGCCATCTCCTCAACACAGGCACCTTCCCGCTGGAAGAATACGGCGACGCAAATACCGGACGGATGCTTGCGTTTCTGAATCAGAACAGCGGTTGCTAAATCGAAAGCTAGCAGCCGTGGCTGCGAGCCCCCTAGTGCACCCCATAAAATCAGCTGATCAAAACAATCAGTCAAAAAACACCGATCGCAATTCCTCAATATGCAGCCTTAAATGACCCATGTGATTTGGAATACGCACAGCACCGTTGCGGAGTCGAAAGCCGTACTTGCCCGCGCCACCATCGTAGCCGTTGCCCTTGGCATTGGCATTGGCATTGGCCTGACGGTTATAATCCAGACAGACATTAAAACGGTTTCTTAGTCGATCTAAGTGTTGACTTGAGGTCAGATGCCCTTTCAGGTCGAGCGGACCTATTTGGGAGCAGTCATACCAATGCACTTCATCAGATTATTGGCGTTTACCGCTCTCTTAGCCCTGAGTATGTATGCTCCGGCCAATGCACAGTCCTTGTTCTTGACGGGTGCAGCTTCATCTGATGATGCAGTGACCCTTCCTGACCCCCTGACGCCAGAAGCAGCAAATGCACTGATCTCTCGCCTGTCGGATAATGAAGTGCGCGCGCTGCTGTTGGACCAACTCAATACACAAGTGGTTCCAGTTAAACAAAGCGATGGCCTGAATGATTTTTTCTACCACGCCACAGCAGGCGCAGTAGGGTCGATCACGACACCCATAAAACTCCTTCCAGAAATGTTCAGTGCCCAGTCACAGGTGTTCTCGACCTTTTATGAGAAAATCGGTGGCGGTACCGGCTTGCTGAAATTGCTCGGATATATGGTCCTCGTTTTCGGTTTTGCAGCGCTTGTCGAGGTAGCATTCAGGCGGCTGACCAGCAAATGGCGAATTCTACCGCCAAGTGACCCTGATAATATGAAGTTGGGCGAAGTCATACAGCTATTGGCCCAACGTTTGACAACGCAAGTGTTGGCCGTCGTGGTTTTTGTGGTCGCTGCGCGCATATTTGGTCGGCTTGTATTGCCGGAAACTCTGTTACCGATCGTGGCGTTAGTTGGCATAAATCTCATCGCGTTTCCACGTTTGGCTCTCGCTTTTGCGTTCTTCTTATTTGCACCGATGAACCCAGAATATCGCCTGTTGAATTTGGATGATGTCAACGCAAAGAAATCCTGTCGCATACAATTTCGCCTTGCATTCCTCCTTGGTTTTTCGGGTGCACTCTTGGCGTTCAACGAAATGTATGGACTGCCACGAGGTGAAGTTCGGATCGGCTTTTGGCTCAATACACTCATGCATATCTACCTGATCTGGATATTCTGGACTTACCGAAAACCCCTCGCATCGGCGATGCGGGGCTTTGATCCCGATGTGACCCCTGCGGAAGACCGCGTGGCACGTGCCTATCCGTACTTCGTGATTTTTGTGGTCATCGCTGTCTGGTGGATCGTCAACATTATCGTGAGCTATGAGAACTTCGAATGGCTCCGCTCACTCCCCCATTATAAAACAATGGGCATACTAATGTTTGCGCCCGCAATGGACACATTAATTCGTGGGTTGGTACGCCATCTCTCTCCTCCAATGTCTGGTGAGGGAACGGTAGCAGAGCGTGCCTATCTTTCCGCAAAACGTTCTTATGTCCGCATTGGCCGGGTTCTGATGTTTGGATTTATCGTTCTTCTGATTGCTGGCTTTTGGGGCATGTCAGCCACCAACCTTGCATCCGCAGGGGTAGGTCCGCAATTTGCAGCTAAACTGATCGAGTTCTTAGTCATCGTTGCGTTTGGGTATTTGGTATACGAACTTGTCTCGCTCTATATCAACCGCAAATTGGCGGCAGAGCAGACCTCCAGCGGTCATGACCCAAATGCAGCGGAAGTTGGCGGCGACGGTGGGGGGGCTGGTGGCTCACGCCTTTCAACCGTGCTTCCACTGGTACTTGGCGTTTCGCAGGCGGCTATCGTTGTTCTATTCTTGTTACTGGCACTTGGGAATATCGGGATCGATACCACACCTCTATTGGCAGGTGCTGGTATTGCGGGCTTGGCCATTGGTTTTGGTGCACAGAAACTGGTGTCTGACGTAGTTTCCGGGGTCTTCTTCTTGATTGATGATGCTTTCCGTACTGGGGAATACGTCGAGGTAGAAGGTACAATGGGCACAGTCGAAAACATATCGATCCGCTCAATGCAATTGCGCCACCACAAAGGGCCTGTACATACGATACCTTACGGCGAAATCCCGAAAATCACCAACTTTTCGCGTGACTGGGTTATCATGAAGCTGCGCTTTACAGTGCCTTTCAGCACCGACCCAAACATGATTAAGAAGATCTTTAAAAAGATCGGTCAAGACATGGAGGTCATGGACGAATTCAAGGATGATTTTCTGCAACCCTTCAAGTCTCAAGGCATGCTTGAAGTTGATGACGTAGGTATGGTGTTCCGTGGAAAATTCATGGCCAAGCCAGGGACACAATTTACGATCCGTAAGGAAATTTATAACCGCGTAAATGCTGCATTTGCTGAGAACGGTGTTGAGTTTGCCCGACGTGAAGTCCGAGTGGCGCTCCCGTCAATGGAGAACAAAGCACTAACGGAAGAAGATAAATCCGCCATTGCCGCTGCAGCGACGCAAGCTGCACAGGAACAGTTGCCAGAAACTGGACAAAAGGATGATCGCTAGCCGGAAGCTGCCTCTTGTTGCCCCAAAATACTAATGTTGAAGTGGGTTCGTTGCTAACTGGGTCTGATAGACATGTTCCCTAATGGTCTCCGAATTTGGTCATGAGGGGATGTCATATATTGCGGACTTAGACGATTGTTTTGAGAGCTTTCGGCTGACATTTCAAACGAGCGTGTATTAGGTCTGTCAGCAATGGCCCTTGCGTTCATTGCTTTCCATCAATATTTCATTGGTACATTTCGAACTAGAGTACTCTGAATTCAGTCCATTTTTCGGTAATCACAATTGCAATAGCAGGATATGGTGGCTTTTCTCTTAGTAATTCGCTTTGAAAAAACGCTACAATTCATACGTGTTTTATGGGCTGGGTCTGTTTGTCGCCGTAGCGACGTCCATTGCTCGAAGTATCATTAAGAATCAGAAAGACGGTTCTGAGAAATGAGTGCGCCGATCGCCGTTAAGATGCGTTCTAGGAAAACCTCTGGTCCAATCTGTTTAACCGTTTCCAGATCAGAGCGTAACTCTTGGATACCACCTGTCAAACCTTCGATCTCAGTACGCAGCTCATTGTTGCCAACTCCAGATTGCAACTTTTCTTCGATGTTTTCGACGCTGGTTGTCAACCTCTCAAG
>RCND010001783.1_pt1 | contig 12106 bp, 11 predicted proteins | sample 2041351 | NCBI WGS metagenome assembly RCND01 (sample SAMN09708230, study PRJNA481090) | Marine sediment metagenome, whole genome shotgun sequencing project. | biome: marine sediment; feature: ocean; material: sediment; isolation source: Sewage treatment plant 12B marine sediment (STP12B) ...
AAGATTTAACTAGCGTAAAGGTTTTACCACTGCCAGCAGAAGCATTATAGATTAAAAAAGGATTTCTCTCTAACATTTATCAAATTTGGATACAAGATAAAAACTATCGATGATTCCATAGGTATTTATTATTTTTAATTGCAGCGTATTATCCTTAAATTTGAAAGAATTTAATATTAATAATAAAAACAGAAATTATGGCTTTCGAATTACCGAAATTAAATTATGCGTATGATGCTTTAGAGCCTCATATTGATGCGCGCACAATGGAAATACATCATTCAAAACATCATAACGGTTATACTGCTAAATTAAATGCTGCTATTGAAGGTACAGATTTAGAAGGCAAATCCATTGAAAATATTTTGACAGATCTAGATATGAATAATGCAGGTGTTAGAAATAATGGAGGAGGCTTTTATAACCATTCGTTATTTTGGAAGGTCATGAATCCAGAAGATAGAGGGTACCTTTCAGGTGAATTAAAAGATGCTATTGAAGCAGAGTTTGGTTCTAAAGAGGCTTTTATTGATGCATTTAGCAAGGCTGCTGCAACACAGTTTGGTTCTGGGTGGGCATGGTTATGCGTGCACAAAGGAGGAAAAGTTGAAGTGTGTTCAACGCCAAATCAAGACAATCCATTAATGCCTGGTGTAACTTGTGGTGGAACACCTATTCTAGGTTTAGATGTTTGGGAACATGCATATTATTTGAATTATCAGAATAGACGACCAGATTATATTGAAGCGTTCTTTAATGTAATTAACTGGAATGAAATAGAAAGACGCTACGCAGAAGCGAAGTAAAGCATAAGAATCTAATAAATATATTGAAAGCAAATCCGTTGGGTTTGCTTTTTTTTTGGTTTAAAGGGAGATAGGTTGTGTATTAGACAATTCCAGTTTACTCTGATATTCCTGCTAAAAATGAAGAGACACATACGTTCGCAATTGGATATGAAAAAAGGCGAACGTTTGTCCACCTTTTTTGCCCCAAATCTACCATAAACTTAACCTACTTATGTTATGGTGAAGCAAATATAACATAGCTATTTGTAAAACGAAATAATTATTAGACAAACGACTTATAAATTAGCTAAAGGAAACTAAATGAAGTTTATATGAGTAAAAAAGTGAAGTGAAATTGCTGTAAAATAAAAAAAGGCGAACAGAAGTTCACCTTTTTTTGCCCCAAATCTACCATGAACTTAACCTACTTATGTTATGGTAGAACTAATGTAATTTTTATTTAATTAGGAACGCATAAAAAATAGATGAAATGCATTTATTTTAGGTGAAACGTATATTTTTTCAGGCAAAGTGCAGATTTCCAGTGTTTTAATATGCGCGCTCCTTATTGCCTTCAAAGAAATTGATGAATGCTTTATTCACTACGCGATTACCTCCTGCAGTTGGATAATTACCTGTAAAATACCAATCACCTAAATTTTTAGGACAGGCTTTATGTAAATTAGCAATAGGTTGAAAAATGGTAACGATCTCTGCATTTACAGTATCATCAGAAATTAGTTCTGAAATTTTATCTGAAATAGTTTCGCTATCAAATTCTGAATACAATTCCTTTACAAAGTTGCGAACATCTTTATCCTCTAAATTAACTTGTGCTTTACACTTTTCGTAAACCTCTTGTATCATATGATACTTATTATTTTCTTCAAGCAATTCTAACATGGCTCTAAAGGCAATTAAATCTTCTAATCGTGCCATATCGATACCATAGCAATCTGGATAACGAATTTGCGGAGCAGAGGAAACCACCACTATTTTTTTAGGATGCAAACGATCCATCATTTTAATAATACTCTTTTTAAGTGTGGTTCCGCGCACTATGCTATCATCTATAATAACCAGATTATCTGTTGGTTTTATAACACCATAGGTTACATCGTATACGTGAGCTACTAAATCGTCACGACTACTTTCCTCTGTTATAAAGGTTCTTAATTTAACATCCTTAATAGCTATTTTTTCAATTCGTGGTCTTTCTGATAAGATTTCTGTTACTCGTTGAGCTGACATTTTACCTCCACCGCTTAAAATAGCCTGTGTTTTCTTTTGATTTAAATGATCTTCAACAGTTTCTATCATTCCAAAAAATGATGTTTCTGCAGTATTCGGTATAAATGAAAAAACGGTATTTTTTGTGTCATCATCAATAGCTTCAAGGACTTTAGGCATTAATAATTTACCTAATTCTTTTCGTTCTTGATAGATTTCAGCATCACTACCTCGCGAAAAATAAATACGCTCAAACGAACACGCTTTTCTTTCTAATGGTTCAATTATTTTTTCAATAGAGACTTCTCCAGATTTTTTTGTAATAATAGCATGACCAGGATCTAATTCTTTTACATCATCAAAATCTACATTAAATACGGTTTGAATAACCGGTCGTTCAGAAGCAACCACAACCACTTCATCATCTTTATAATAATAGGCAGGTCTAATTCCTGAAGGATCTCGAAGTACAAAGGAATCACCATGACCTAATAAACCAGCCATAGCATAACCACCATCCCAATTTTTAGAGGCTTTCTTTAATATTTTAGCTACGTTTAAACGTTCTGCTATTAAAGGAGAGCATTCGCTTTTACTATAGCCTTCTTTTTTTAGTTTCTTATAAATTTTGGAAACAGCATCATCTAAAAAATGACCAATTTTTTCCATGATAGTAATCGTATCAGCTTGCTCTTTTGGATGTTGACCAATTTTAACTAACTCATCAAATAATTCACTAACATTAGTCATGTTGAAATTACCAGCAACTATTAAATTACGATGCATCCAATTGTTTTGTCTTAAAAACGGATGCACACTCTCAACACTATTCTTTCCAAAAGTACCATATCGTACATGTCCTAAAAACACTTCACCTATATAAGGAATATGCTTTTTCTGAAGTTCAACATCATTAGCATATTCTGGGTGTTCCGTTATGTCTTTATTTATTCGCTCGTTTATTTGAGCAAAAATATCTTGAATGGGTTGTTGGGCTATAGAACGAACACGACTTATATATCGCTCACCTGGTTTAGTATCTAATTTAATACTGGCAAAACCAGCACCATCTTGACCACGATTGTGCTGTTTTTCCATCAACAAATACATTTTGTTCACGCCATAAAAGGCACTGCCATATTTCTCTTTATAAAACTCTAATGGTTTTAGAAGTCTTATTTGTGCAATTCCGCATTCGTGTTTTAAAGCGTCACTCATTGTGTTGTGTATATAATTAAAAAACGCGCTCATATTTGAGCGCGTTAGTTTATGTTAATTCTATATTATATGTGTGCAATATCTGTTTTAAAAAAGTCATATCGAAGCGTCTTTAAAATCCTAGTTAAATATATTAATTATCTTCTAGAACGATTTCAAATTGTGTTAATTCTTTAAATTGTTGTAAGCGTTGATATACCTCGTTGCTTTTTAAATCAACCATACGTTCTGTTCCAAATTTTTCAACACAAAAGGATGCTAATGTGGATCCATAAATAACAGCATTCTTCATATTCTCGAAAGATAAATCTTCAGTTTTGGCTAAATATCCTGCAAAACCTCCAGCAAACGTGTCTCCAGCTCCTGTAGGGTCAAAGACCTCTTCTAATGGTAAAGCAGGTGCATAAAATACATTGTCATCATGAAATAATAAGGCGCCATGTTCTCCTTTTTTTATAACGACATATGTTGGACCCATTTCACGAATTTTTCTTGCTGCAACAACTAATGAATATTCACCAGTTAATTGTCTAGCCTCTTCATCATTTATTGTTATGACATCTACTTTTTTAATAACATTATGAAGCTCTTCTAGTGCACAATCCATCCAAAAGTTCATGGTGTCAAGAATTACAAGTTTAGGTTTGCTTTCCATTTGTTCTAACACACCCAATTGGACGATTGGATGAAGATTACCTAACATCACAACTTCAGCATTTTTATAATCCGATGGTACGACTGGATTAAAATCTGCTAAAACATTCAATTCCGTAGCTAAAGTATCTCGCGTATTCATATCGTTATGATACTTTCCACTCCAAAAAAATGTTTTACCTTCTTTTACGATCTCAATTCCAGAAATATCAACGTTTTTGTTTGAAAGTAAGTTTAAATATTCTTGAGGAAAATCTCCTCCAACAACAGATACTATTGAGGCATCTACTTTAAATTGTGAGGCGGCTAAACCAATATAGGTAGCTGCTCCTCCTAAAATTTTATCTGTTTTCCCAAAAGGGGTTTCAATAGCATCAAAAGCGACGGTTCCTACAATTACTAACTTACTCATAAATTGGTTTCAAAATTTGCTGCAAATATAAGGTTTTTAAAGACTAAAAAACCAATAATTATTTCCTTCCAAAATCTGCAGGAATTTCTCCCCAAGCTTTGGTTTCCCATTTTACAATAGTTGTAGAATAGGTATTTTCTTTTAACCAATTTATTGCGCGTTCAACCAATTCAAATAATTTTTCATTTTTAGAATGTCGTTTTAACTTGGTATTGCAGGTTTTCTTTCGTACCCAGCTCATAGCCGTTCTAGAATCTGTATAAAGAATGCGATTGCTTTTGTGTTGTTTTAAAAAAGCCAAGCCATGAACGAGAGCTAAAAATTCACCTATATTATTGGTGCCTTCTGCAAAAGGGCCTTGAATAAATAGTTGTTTTTTGGTTTTGGTTTCTACACCGCGGTATTCCATAATGCCTGGGTTTCCGCTAGAAGCAGCATCAACTGAAATGGAATTGTAATTGGGTTGCCCTATTTTTTTGAGTTGCTCGTCGCTTAATTCGCTGCTGAATGTTTTGTTTTTCCCGATGTAGTCGAAATAATTCCCTTTTAGTGCAGTTTTTGCAGCATCAAACGTTGTAAAAGATTTGTACTGAGCGCCTTCAAAATCCTTTATAAGGGCTTTGCAGTCGTTCCAAGATTCAAAAACGCCTGTTTTGTGTCCTTTCCAAATGGTGTAGTATTTTTTCTTTTTTTTTGACATCTCAACTGCGCGCGATGTGACGGCGCTTTTTATTGGTTTTTCAATAATTTATCCACCACCTGCGGGAAATGATTCATTTCCAATTTACTAATTTTAGAGGCTACGTCTTCAACAGAATCATTGACTGAAACAGCACATTTCGCTTGAAAAATAATAGCTCCTTCATCATAATGCGCATTTACATAATGAATAGTTATACCTGTTTCTTGTTCTTGATTAGCTACAACAGCTTTATGAACATGCATACCATACATGCCTTTTCCACCATATTTAGGTAATAAGGCAGGATGGATATTAATGACTTTATTTGGAAAAGCACTCAAAATATTTTGTGGAAATTTCCATAAAAAACCAGCTAATACTATTAAATCTGGCTTTTCGGCTTTTAATAGATTTAATACATCATCATGTTCGGTAAAAGATATTTTATTGAAAGAGAGCGCATTAACATTTAATTTTTTGGCGCGTTCAAGAACTTTGGCACGAGGATTGTTAGTTAGCACTTGAATAACAGATACATTATCATTGTTGTGGAAAAACTTTATTAAATTTTCAGCATTAGTACCATTTCCGGACGCAAAAATTACAATTCGTTTCATTTAACAGACAATAATGTTCAATAGTTAGAACAAAAAAAAGAATAAAAATTAACAATTAGAAGGCAAAATTGAAATACTTCAATCTTATTTTAGTAAATTACAATCACATTTTTAAACTAAAGGCGTGTTTTAAAAATAAAGTTTTTTATTTTTGCCAACTAATTAAAACTTAAAATTAAAAGATTATGTCAGACATTGCATCAAGAGTAAAAGCGATTATCGTGGACAAATTAGGAGTTGATGAAAACGAAGTTGTCACTGAAGCTAGCTTCACGAACGACTTAGGAGCAGATTCATTAGACACTGTAGAATTAATAATGGAATTCGAAAAGGAATTTGATATTCAAATCCCAGATGATCAAGCTGAAAACATTGCAACAGTTGGTCAAGCTATCTCTTATATAGAAGGCGCAAAATAATTCAAAACAATTTATGGAGTTAAGGCGAGTAGTAGTTACTGGTTTAGGAGCATTAACACCTATAGGCAATACCAAGGATGAATTTTGGGAAGCGCTTATAAGTGGGAAAAGTGGTGCTGCACCTATAACATATTTTGATACTGAAAAGTTCAAAACTAAATTTGCTTGTGAACTTAAGAATTTTACAGCGACCGACTTTCTTGAAAGAAAAGAAGCCCGTAAAATGGATAAGTTCACCCAGTACGCAATGGTTGCATCTGATGAAGCTATTGCGGACTCTAAACTAGATTTAGAAGTTGTAAATAAATTACGAGTAGGTGTTATTTGGGGAGCAGGAATCGGAGGAATTGAAACATTTCAAGATGAGGTGATTAATTTTTCTGAAGGTGATGGTACACCTAGGTTTAATCCGTTTTTTATTCCAAAAATGATAGCTGATATTGCTCCTGGAAACATATCTATAAAACATGGATTTATGGGTCCAAACTACACAACAGTTTCAGCATGTGCATCTGCGGCGAATGCCATGATTGATGCCTTAAACTATATTCGTTTAGGGTATTGTGATGTTATTGTAACTGGAGGTAGTGAAGCTGCAATAACAAAAGCTGGTGTAGGTGGTTTTAATGCCATGCACGCTTTATCTACAAGAAATGAAAGTCTGGAATCTGCATCAAGACCATTTGATGCAACTAGAGACGGATTTGTTTTAGGTGAAGGCGCTGGAGCCATTATCCTAGAAGATTATGAACATGCAAAAGCTAGAGGTGCTAAAATTTATGCTGAAGTATTAGGGGGTGGTTTATCTTCTGATGCATATCATATGACGGCTCCTCATCCAGAAGGAATTGGTGTTATTGCTGTAATGAAAAATTGTTTAGAAAACGCTGGTGTAAAACCAGAAGAGGTCGATCATATTAATACGCATGGTACGTCAACACCTTTAGGAGATGTTGCCGAATTAAAAGCCATTTCAGAAGTATTTGGTGATCATGCTAAAAACATTAATATAAACTCAACAAAATCAATGACAGGTCATTTGTTAGGAGCTGCTGGAGCGATAGAATCTATTGCTTCCATTCTAGCTATGGAGAACGGAATTGTTCCTCCAACAATAAACCATAACGTTGCAGATGAGAATATTGATCCTAAACTTAATTTAACATTAAATAAGGCACAAAAACGCGATGTAAAAATTGCAATGAGTAACACCTTTGGTTTCGGTGGACACAATGCGTGTGTGCTGTTCAAGAAAATAGACTAAATAAACGAATGAAAAACATTCGAAACATATTAAATTCCCGTTCTAAAAATGACGGGAATTTTTTTGTATCTATTCAAAAAATATTAGGCTTCAAACCTAAAAATATTCATTTCTACCAGACTGCTTTTACACATCGTTCTATGAATATTAGAAACGAGGAAGGTCACCCTATAAATTATGAGCGATTAGAGTTTTTAGGCGATGCCATGTTAGGTTCGGTTATTGCTTCGCATTTGTATATGGAAGTTCCGAGTGGTGACGAAGGGTATTTAACCAAAATGCGTTCTAAAATAGTTAGTCGTGAGCACTTAAATGAGCTAGGAAAAGACTTACATTTAGTAGATTTAGTTGAAAGTAAAATTCCTAAAGGCCAGTTTGGCGATAATATTTATGGCAATTTATTCGAAGCACTAATAGGTGCTATCTTTTCAGATAAAGGCTACAAATCCTGTGAGAAGTTCATCTATAACAAAGTCATTATACCTTACGTTGATATCGAAAAATTAGAAGGCAAAGTCATTAGTTATAAAAGCTTACTTATCGAATGGTGCCAGAAAGAAAAAAAGACCTTCGACTATAATGTATATGAGGATACCGGAAATGATGACATTCGTCATTTTTCAGTCAAACTATCTATTAATAGCAAAATCGTTTCTAAAGCTAGAGCAACTTCTAAAAAGAAAGCTGAAGAAAAAGCATCAAAACGTGCCTTTTTTGTATTTCAAAATCAAATCTCTCGCGCATTTTAATTCCTTTTTAAAGCGTTAATACCTGTTATCAAACTATAACGTTTTCGTAATATTTTACTGTTAAGTTTAAATTAAACATAATTTATTTATAGCTTTTATGCACTATATTTACACGATTATTGAGGATAATGGCAATTCAAAAATTAATTCTAGACGATTTTTTAGATGAACAGGATTATGCCTTAATTGGTATTCATTGTGCCATCCAAGGTTATAGATTAGCCTATTTTTTAAATCAACATTTAGATTTAAAATTAATACGGAAGCCTAAAGATTTAGATTTTAGTGAGTATATACAATATCCAATTTATGAATGGTTTGATGATAGAAACCTAGTAACCTGGCATTTAGTATCAAATACTTGTAAAGTTAAAATTGAAACAAATCAAAAAACCGGTACATTGTTTACAGAAACAGGATCGGTAAAAAATTATTATTTAATTCCAGAATATAAAAAAGTCAATTATTTTTTAAAAATCAGTACTGATAATATAAGCGATAATAAGTTGAAGCACATACTAAATAGTATTCAACATATACCACAAATTGTAACAGCTTATAGTGTTAGTCCTGAAACGTTAAAGTCAAAAAACAACTTAATATTTTATTAATGTTAAAAAGAAAGAAAACCAAAATAGTAGCTACATTAGGACCAGCAACAAGTACTAAAGCCGTTTTAAAAGGCATGTTAGAAGAAGGTGTTAATGTCTTTAGAATAAACTTTTCACACGCAGATTATAAAGATGTAAAAGAACGCATCATTATGATTCGTGAACTAAACGAGGAGTTTGGATATAATGCTGCTATTCTAGGAGATTTACAAGGTCCAAAATTACGCGTTGGCACCATGAAAGGTGAAGTTGTTGTCAATGAAGGTGACGAAATTGTTTTTGCAACTGGCGAACGTTTTGAAGGGACTAAGGAGCGTGTTTACATGACTTACGATCGTTTTCCTCAAGATGCAAAACCTGGTGAGCGGATTCTTTTAGATGATGGTAAACTAATTTTTGAAGTGGTTTCTACCGATCTGAAAAGTGAAGTAAAAGCACGTGTTATTCAAGGAGGTCCTTTGCGTTCTAAAAAAGGCGTAAATCTACCAAACACCAATATTTCTCAGCCTGCTTTAACTGAAAAAGATATAGAAGATGCTTTGTTTGCAATTGAGCAAAAAGTAGATTGGATGGCTTTATCCTTTGTGCGTCATGCTGAAGATTTAATGCAATTAGAAGAATTAATTAATGAACATAGCGAGCATAAAATTCCCATTATTGCTAAAATAGAAAAGCCAGAAGCTGTTGAGAATATCGATAAGATTGTTGCGTATTGCGATGGACTTATGGTCGCTCGAGGAGATTTAGGAGTAGAAATTCCAGCTGAAGAGGTTCCGCTAATTCAAAAGCAATTAGTACTCCGTGCTAAGCAAGCTAGAATTCCGGTAATTATTGCCACGCAAATGATGGAAACTATGATTTCTAGTTTAACACCAACACGAGCAGAAGTAAATGATGTTGCGAATTCCGTTATGGATGGAGCTGATGCCGTTATGCTTTCTGGTGAGACTTCAGTAGGAAGTTATCCTATTCAAGTAATTAAGCAAATGTCTGATATTATTAAAAGTGTTGAAGATTCAGATTTAATTAAAGTACCACAATTACCACCACATATTCGTACTAAACGATACATTACGAAATCTATTTGTTATCATGCTGCTAACATGGCTAATGAAATAGATGCTAAAGCTATTTCAACCTTAACGAATAGTGGTTATACAGCTTTTCAAATATCTGCTTGGCGACCAAGCTCACACATTTTAGTGTTTACGTCTAATCGCAGGATTTTAACGCAATTGAGTTTGCTTTGGGGAGTAAAAGCATTCTTTTACGACAAGTTTGTAAGTACCGATGAAACTATCGAAGATGTGAATGCTATAGCTTGTAAAAAAGGTTATTTAAATGAAGGTGATATGTTAGTTAGTTTAGCCGCTATGCCAATTCAAGAAAAAGGAATGGTGAATACGTTGCGTGTTACCGAAATTACGACCTCTGGTTTATAGAAGTTGTTGATGTTTTAATTTCAATGTTTATGCTTTAAGAGCTATCTCATCAATTTTCGAAATGAATAATTGTTGTCAGATTTCTATTATTCTAAATTAGAAGGTAATCCTTCCACGACACCCAAAATAGAATACTGAGTTCGAATCTGGATTAAAAGTAGGATTCGCAATAAACTGCACACTTGGCGTAAATTCTAAGTGTGACGTTACATTGACCCGATAGAATAATTCTGCAGTAAATTGATCTTTCACACCTGGAATGTTTGGTTGGTTCCAGCTCAAGCTAAGACCTAAAATATCGTAGTTTAAGAATCGGTAACCATGTCCAATTTGAATGTCTGTTTTATAGAAGGCATTCTCTCCATTTCCATTAGAAATTCCAAAACGCGCAAAAGGAATAAAACGGTCGTTAAAAAACCAATGTGCAGAAATCGCAACGCCTTGACCAGAAGCAATATCTTGATCTGTAGTATTTGTATAGGCGTCAGAATGCCAATAGGTGATTGAAATTTTACGAAAAAAACGTTCATTAAAAGAAGGAACATAGCCAACTTCTATAGACTTCCAAAATTTGCCGTTTTGAAATTGATCGCCAAAATTTAAGAATTCTCCCTGCCTAAAGATGTCTCCCCTGACATCCGTTATACCAGCCATTATATATGTCTTTTCTGTTGGCCTAATGCTTATTATTGCACCTAAACCTTGATCAGGCCAATTCACTGTTCCAGAAACAGAAGCGCCGTAACCAATAAAATGTTGCCAAGGCACAATTAGGCCATGAAAATTGAAATAATTGGTAGGATCTACCTTTCCTACGACAAAGTGAAATCGATTATTGAATAAGGATTGCTGATAATTAATCTCTACCATTCGTGTTGAATAGCTACGAAACCCCGTAGCAGGAAGGCCGTAATATCCAGATTCGTTTATTCCATGAAACATGGGTGATGTACTATTTGGGCCGTTGTACGAATGCCTGCTGTTTATTTTAAAAAAAAACTTTCCTGTGTTTTTTCCTTTTTTGCGATTTAGAAAGGTCCAGCCTCCTTGTATATCAAGAACACCACTACTAGCATTACGTGTATTATTATCAGAAATTGTTTGGGTTGAATGAATAAATAGCGATGTATAATTAATCCCGAATTCGATACCTGAATCTTCATTTAACTTCTTCTTAAAATCATACCATGGTTTTGTATGTTTTATTGGAATACGGTTTTCGAATTTAGGTGCGTTATCTGCTTCAAGTTGGCCACCAATTGTTTTTGGCCCACCGAAACCTTCTGAATTGTTATAATTACTAATACTGTCGTTTTGTGCATTTACATTAAAAGCAAAAAGTAAAACACAAAATAAAAGGATTTGCTTTAACATAAAACTCTGATTTTAATTACATAGGTTTTTTTCAAAACAAAGCGTATCACCTTTCAAAGGAACCTTACCCGTTTTGTCCAAAACTCCGGCAAGTAATACATTGGCAATATCAACACCGTTATTATCTACAGTTACTAGGGTTACATGGTCCATAGAACGGCCTTTTTCTGGGAATTGGCTTCCGCCAGTAGTGGCCAGATTGATATAATCGCGTCCAAGACGCTCCATATGATTATAAACATGTGTATGACCATAAAAAACGGCGTATGATTGGTTAGCTAGTGCGTGTTCAATAGCGGAGAAATAGGTTTCATCTTCAGTCTTCCAGGCCGGTTTATGCATCATTAGAAAAGTCTGTCGAACATCTGGATTCTCTCCGATTGCTTTTACAAAGTAGTCCGATTGTTCTTTACTAACCTTGCCAGACTCACGTTCAGAAAGGCTTGCATATTCAGTTTTGGCAAAGGCTTCCTCACCCTCATTCTTGAATATTAATACGGCTTCATTTCTAATCTGTTCAATTTCTGCCGCACGTTCAGAAGTATAATCTTCTGTATCCAATACCAAAAACAACACATTCTTATACACGAAATGATAATAGCGTTGGCCTAGACGTTCTTCCCAGACGTCTCGAGCCATTTTACCA
>RCND010004603.1_pt1 | contig 12105 bp, 15 predicted proteins | sample 2041351 | NCBI WGS metagenome assembly RCND01 (sample SAMN09708230, study PRJNA481090) | Marine sediment metagenome, whole genome shotgun sequencing project. | biome: marine sediment; feature: ocean; material: sediment; isolation source: Sewage treatment plant 12B marine sediment (STP12B) ...
CAACGGGCTATGAGTGCAGTAAGCTTACCACTATTGACTTCATCCATGATCATTTGTACGAGCTGCGCCCTGACCTTGCCTTTTTTACTGGGAGGATTAATGGGAGTATCCTCGGTCATACCATCTAAATGGTTTGCATCATACATATAGATATTGTCAAAAAACACCAATTTAGCATTATGTTGCTTACAGGCAGTAATTACATTTTGCATGAATTTTGGCCAAGTCTTTTGCCAAGTTTTGGCACTGTAGGGAAAACCAATGGTCACATACACCACTGAAGAACCTTGTACCGCATGGTTGACTTCATCACCATTTAAAAGGTCTGCCGAAAGTATTTTATCTGTAGCGTTTACTTTTTTTGGATGGCGACTTACCAAGCGTATATCAGTTGTATATTCGGTGAGCGATTTTGCTAATTCTGTTGCAATGACCCCCCCTGATCCAAGTATTGTTTGCATAGCACGATTGTTTAAGATTGATGATGTCGCTAAAATTACCAAAAATCGGAGCTCGGTAGATAACGAACGGAAAAAAATCTCATAATAATCGTGTTTTTAAAGGATGCTAAAAGAAGGGTTTTATAATAATCCCCTAGCCTTGATTTCCAAATACTTATTGATCGTATTGATCGTAAGTTGTTCCGGTTTCGTCAGAATCGTTTGGATACCATGCTGCTGCAACTCCTTTTGCATCAATCGTTTTTCAAGTGAAAATTTTTCCGCTATTGTTTTATGATAAATGGTTTGTAAATCCTCTGCATCTGATGAAATGAGTTCCTCTAATTCAGTATTTTCAAAAAAGATAACCACCAAAACATGCTTTTTGGCCATCGCTAATAGAAAGGGCATTTGTCTTTTTAAAGCTGAGATATGTTCAAAATTGGTGTAGAGCAGCAATAAACTCCTGTGGGTGATTTTACGCTTTACTTGTGCATATAGTAAGCCAAAATCAGAATCGGTAAATTCGGTGGTAATATTATAAAGCTTCTCTAGAATAATGTTCAAGTGGGTTATTTTCTGAACAGCGGGCACAAAAGATTCTATATTTTTTGAAAAAGCGATCATCCCCGTTTTATCATTCCGCTTTAAGGCGACGTTGGAAAATGCCAAGGTGGAGTTTATCGCGTAATCCAAAAGTTTAAGTCCGTTGAAGGGCATTTTCATGACCCGCCCTGTATCTATGATCGAGTAAATAGGTTGCGATTTTTCGTCCTGATATTGGTTCACCATCAATTGGTTCTGTTTCGCTGTAGCTTTCCAATTTAGGGTACGTATATCATCTCCAGGAACGTATTCCTTAATTTGCTCAAATTCCTGTGTATGCCCAATACGCCTAATTTTCTTAAGACCAAACTGCGATAGTTTATTGCTGATGGCCAAAAAGTCGTACTGCTGCATTTGAATAATACTGGGGTACACCGGCACCATTTGGTCTTTTTGGAATACAAAACGCCTTTTTACGATCTTTAATGGAGAGGATACATAAAGGTTGAGGTTGCCGAAAACATACTCCCCCCTTTCAACAGGCCTTACTGAATATTCAAATTCCCTTCTCTCATTTTTTAAAAGACTGGTCCTATGCTCAAAATCACGTTTTTGAAATTGTTTTGGTAATTCATCAATCAATGAGATATAGACCCTAAATGGGAAGTACGATTCGAACTCAACACTGATTGGATTTAAATCGCTGTTCGATAGTTTCTGTGGTAAAATACGCCCAGCTTCTATTCCCTTTGAATTGGCATAAAGTAAAAAAACATCAAACATAAAAAGTCCTAGCAACATAAGAGTCAACAGCCATGCGATGGGATATAGGATGGGAACCCAAAACGAAAGTATAAAGCAGGCAGAAAGCACTGCGATATACCTAAAAAAGGCGTTATGTATGTAGAACAATTTTAAAAACTGCATATGGTTATCTTGGTATTTCTACAGATTCCATGATCATGTTCACCACACTGTCGGTGGTCATACCCTCCATTTCGCGTTCAGGAGTCAGGATTACCCTGTGGTTCAATACGGGGACCAAGGCTTTCTTTACATCTTCTGGAATTACAAAATCCCTACCCTGAATGGCTGCAAATGCCTTTGCAGCATTAAGGGTGGCTATGGATGCTCTAGGTGAACCACCCAAATACAAATGCGGATGGTTTCTAGTTTTGGTAATGATATCGGCAATGTATTTTATGATTTTTTCCTCTACCAACACATCCTGGATCTTAGATTTAAAATCGGCCAGTTGTTTAGGGGTCAGAACCCCGGAAATTCGTTCTTGAGGTTTCTCCCCTTTACGTTCATGGTGGGTTTGAATGATTCTGATTTCTTCTTCGATAGAGGGGTATTCAACCTTGATTTTAAAGATGAATCGGTCTAATTGCGCTTCGGGTAGGGCGTAAGTGCCTTCCTGATCAATAGGGTTTTGGGTGGCCAGAACCATAAAAGGGGTATCCATGGTATAGGTAGTACCATCCATGGTCACCTGACGTTCTTCCATGGTCTCGAACATAGCGGCCTGTGTTTTTGCAGGGGCACGATTGATCTCATCAATCAAAATGATATTGGAGAATATCGGGCCTTTCTTAAACTCAAATTCCGAGGATTTTACATTGAAAATCGAGGTTCCAAGAATATCACTGGGCATAAGGTCAGGTGTAAACTGTATTCGGCTAAAACCGGTTTTAAGGGTCTTTGCGAATAGCTTGGCGGTTATTGTCTTGGCGATGCCGGGGACCCCTTCAATAAGCACATGGCCATCGACCAATAGAGAGACGATTAAAAGCTCAATAAATTTTTCTTGACCAACGATGACCTTGGCCAGCTCGGACTTGATATCCGTTACAGCTTTTTTAAGTTCCTCAAGGGGTATTCTATTGTCAAAATTAAGGTTGTTAGTATTTTGCTCGTTATTTTCCATCGGCTTTCTATTAAACTATCTTAAATATTTATCAATTGTTTTTATTTGCTTCTTTTTACACATTGCTTTGTTAAAACCTCCGCAAACAGTTTACTATTTCCGTCGGTTTTGCCTCGCACTCTATCAAAAATAATCTTTATAAATTCCGATTATATCTATTACGATAGTTTCTTAAATTTTTCGATTAGCGTATTTAGTTTCTTTAGATCGCTATTGGTGATTACGGATCGTATTTTTAGTTTTTCCATATATGAGAATAACTCTTTTACATCCTCAAAAGAATGGTTGCTTCGGGAAGCTAGATTGCGAAAAAATTCATCATCCTGCTTTAAGGTGCCCATATGAAAATGGGAGCGTATGTACTCTAAGAAATATTCTATTTTATGATCCGTAATCGATTTTTGCTCTCCTTTTTCAAAATACATATCAGCAATGGTTCGCGTAAAGGCCAAGGTCTGGTTCTTCAGGGGTACAACTACGGGAATAGCCCTTTGTTTTCTTTTGCCTTCGAAGACCACATAGAACATTGCGCCGATCAATGCAATATAATAGGCCCATTTAAATTCCTTGGTATTCAAGAAAATATACATAGGAGAAGTATAGAATGACTTACCTGATTTGTGATAGTTGTCCATATAAATAGTCTTGGACCCATCGATATAGGATAATAGGCCAGCTGTGTAATCTTTATTATTATCCTTCAGGATAAAATAATTGGTAAATGCCTTGGGAAATGTACTAAGTATGATTTCGCCTTTTCCGAAAGTTGTTTTAATCACGTTATAAGACTCATCTTGTTCGGTGTTTTTTTCATTAACATTGGCAACTGTACCAATCACAGTCATTTTTAACGTACCGTATTCCATAAAATAGGTTACATAATCTTCTTTTTGAAAAATATAACCATTTTCTGTTTTCAATTTTGGATGTAATAATTGGTGCCGGTGAGAGCGAATGTTCTCTAAATCTGAATACAGACTGGCGGAATTTATATGAAGAGTGTCTAAAAGTTTATCTTCAAAATCCTTTGAAGCCATGAATAATGTATTTCCTTTTGCGGTCCAGTCCAATAAACGATATAGTTCAGTTTCACCGAATTCGAGGTTGTCATCAATAAAAAGATAGGTTCCTTTCGCCTCTTTGTTCTGATTAAGGAACTCAAAGGGAGGTATAGCAATTTGTCGTGTGTGATTAGGAAAAAGCCCTTTCATAATATCCTTTAGTATATACGTGCCATAGGGGATTTTATGCTGCGATACAAAAGAAGGGAACCAATTTACTTCCTTGGGTTTGCTATATTGAAAGAGCAAAAGGATGGCCATGGTAACTAAGGCGATAATCATGTATTTGGAGCCTTTCTTACCCATGAATATCCAAGGTTTTTCTTAGTGATGAAAATTTGTTTTCTGCCCTTAAATATTTGGCTTTATCAATGGGGAAGTCGCCATACCAGATATAATCATACAATCGGGTTATATGACTAAATGGAGCTTTTAATTCTTCCTTTTCCAATTCATTGATATAGTCATCATTGGTTTTTTGTATTTCCCATTTGATGAGTTCTTTTTCACTCATTTGCTTTAAGATGAGTAATAGCGAATGGCAAGCCGGTAATTCTTCTCCTTTAGTGCCTTTTGGATAAGCTCATTAATATCCTCATTCTTGATGATATGCTCTTCTTCGGAAAGTGTTACCATCGCCTCATTGTCTTTTGCATATAGTAATGCCCTGGAATTTACATTTAGAAAAAACTTGATAAGCAGGAAAAGAAGAATACCAATTAGAATATATGGGATGATCTGGAATAAAAATGATAAATATTCCCCAGCTTTTTCTGCACCAAAGAGTCCTTCGAAGAACCTGGCAATCAAGTTACCCAACCAAGCCTTGAAATTATCCCACCAAGTAAGGTCGGCCTTTACAATTTCATAGTCAAATTTTGGATCTTCTTTAAAGGGTTGAAGGTCTTCTTCAGAAATCTGTTGCAAATGCAATTCGCTATTATCATACTGGACAACGGTCGTATCTTGTTGTGCAATTAAGCTGCAAACCGATAAACCACAAAACACTATAATAAAAAGCCGTTTGAGCATATTAATTATCTGGCGTTTTTCCTAAGTTTTGAATACGTTCAAAGGTACCTGTAAAGTTTTTCTTTTCGTTAAGGTTAAAGTATATAAAAGCGCCCGAAATAATGGTAATAAGGTTCAATAAAACCTGCGCCAAAGTACCTATCATATTCAATATCATATAAATAGGGTCAATGAAACTATCTATCATAGTGGTAGCATCCATTTCACCAGAAAAAATACCCATTTTCGCATATTGGTAAATTGCCGCTGGTAGACTGAAAGCATAGCCAGCAATCCCGACGATAATACCAACGACCAAAAGGGTCGCAAAGGTAATCCACCACTCATCCTTGACAAGTGTAAAACCATAGCTGTATGACTCACCAACATCTTTGTTCATGAATATCATGATACTAAATGATAATGAAAGTGGGACCGCCAAATATATACCGGGCAGAAAACAGAAAATAAAACCTACCATTACCGAAATTATCACAAGAATACCAAGGCCAATAAAGCTCCATAAAGAGCTATAAACTTCTTTTTTTATTTCATTGAAATCAATTTCCCCATTGTGTTTTGTATAGGATTTTATATAGTGTAAAACTGTTGATTGTGAGGTTGCGTAAACCATGATCAATGCAATGAGAAATACTAGAATACCAAAAAACATGGTAACTCCGCTAAATAGCTCATTGGAGCTTTGGGTATTGAAATCAAGAATTGAACTGAAGGCACTGAGGTAAAAACCCATAGAAATCAACATCACGACCAAGTAAGGACCTACTATTTTAAAATAGGTAGTTATAAAGGGTTTGAATTGTGATCGTAAAAAGGCAAAAGTATCTGACAGTATTTCCCCTAACTCCCGCTGTTTTTTAAATTCAATGAATATGTTCATGTTGGTTGATTTTTGAATGTAATTGATAAGGGTATATAACGTAATAAAACAGGATTAGTACCATTGAAGCCGTTATAATTAAGATGGCCAACCAGTCGGGCATTTCGGTATGTCTTGTCACAAAGCCTTCAAGGAATCCTGCAACTATAAAAAAGGGTACTGTACTCAACATTATTTTGAGTCCGTTTTTAACTCCTCTTTTAAAGGAGTCCAATCGGGTGTAGGTACCTGGAAAAAGCATTCCGTTAGCCAAGACCAAACCAGCACAGCCCGCAATAATAATCACCGAAATCTCAATAGTGCCATGGATCCAGATGGTTCGTGCGGATTCCCAAAGCAATCCTTTCTCGTAAAAGAAATATTGAAAACTGCCTAGCATAATCCCGTTTTGCATCATGATCCATAATGTCCCGATTCCAAGCATGATGCCATAGCCAAATGCCATCAGAGCGACACGTACGTTATTGATGGTTATTCCTAAGAACATATTGAATTCGCCCATTTCTTTATAAACAGCCATGGGGTCTCCTTTTTCGATATTATCCAAGGTCATGTTCACATATCCATCCCCAAGTATTGATCGAACAAAATCCCCCTCGTTGGCTGCTGAAAAGGCACCAACCAAAACAAAGAAAGCAAAGACCAAGAAAGCGATTAAAAGTTCTCTTTGATGATGATGGAACATGGTTGGGAATTCGGTTTTCCAAAACGCTACAATGCGGTTTTTAGGTTCCTTTTTGGTTTTATAAATTTTTTGGTGGGCCTGCGAGGCGATCGAGTTTAAATAAAATTCAGTATTACTGCCAGCATAAAATGTCTTGGCGTAGCTTAGGTGGTCCGTGATTTCAATGTAAAGGTCAGACAATACATCGGGCTCTATCTTCGTTTTGTTTGACAGTGCGTTTTCAAAAGTTACCCATTTATCTTTATTTTGCTTTACAAAGGCGGCCTCACGCATTAATTACTGGGTTTATACCCAAAGAAACTAAAATATGGAACAATTTCAAATAGAAACCGCCCAAAATATAAGTATTAGCCAGAATACAGCTCATTTAGGAGACCGCATGCTCGCTTACCTTATCGATAGTTTTGTTATAGGTGCCTATACCATTTTGATCATTTGGATGCTGATTGCAATGGATTTGGAATTTGTCGATATGTGGGCCCTTTATCTTGTATTGGGATTACCGGCCTTTTTATACTACGTATTGTTGGAAACCTTTATGGATGGAAAAACGATAGGAAAGGGATTTATGCATATTCGAGTGGTAAAATTGGATGGTTCCAAACCAGGATTTTCGAGCTATTTTATTCGTTGGATTTTGCGTATTATCGATGTGGTTCTTACCTCGGGTGGATTAGCGGTCTTAACGATTTTAATTCGTGGAAACGGTCAGCGTATTGGGGATATTGCTGCAGGGACTACTGTAATCAGCGAAAAGAAAAAAGTGGGTTTAAAAGATACCTTGCTTAGGGAATTACCAGAGGATTACGTGCCGAAATATGCCCAAGTTACGGTCTTTGAAGATCGTGAAATGCAAACAATAAAAGAACTTTATGATCAGGCCAAACGTAACGGAGATCATCAAATTATCGTTTCTTTGAACAACAGGATTAAGGAAGTGACCCAAATTACCACGGATACAAAACCAATGGAATTTGTCGATAAGATTATCAAGGATTATATTTATTACACTCAACAACATTAGAAGATGTTCTATTTTGCCATAGATATTTTAGGGACCGTTGCCTTTGCCATATCTGGGGTGCTGGTCGCCATGGAAAAGAAACTCGATTTGTTCGGGGTACTTATTATTGCATTCGTGACCGCTGTTGGTGGCGGAACGTTACGCGATTTGCTCATAGGAAATACCCCAGTGGTCTGGATGCGCGAAGCTGTTTATATATTCACCATATTGGGAACGGTGATTTTCGCCATCTTGTTTGTGAACCAACTAAAATATTTGCGAAAGACCTTATTCTTGTTCGATACAATAGGCATTGGGTTATTCACTTTGGTGGGTATTGAGAAAGGACTGTCCGCTGAATTAATGCCTATAATGTGCATAATCTTGGGAACGATTACCGCTTCATTCGGAGGTGTGATTCGCGATATTCTATGTAATGAGATACCGGTTATATTCCATAAAGAAATCTACGCCACAGCCTGTATTTTAGGAGGAATTTCTTATTTCCTTTTGATTCAATTACCGATTGATGGTGCCTATGCCTATATCGCGGCAATACTGATTATTATCTTGGTTAGAATATTGGCTGTGAAGTTTCATATTGCCCTACCAAGTATTTACAGGTCGCAAGGAAAGTAAAGAATCAAGTTCAAGTTCAAGTATCAAGTTCAAAGTTTTAAATATTCGGTATTTGTAGTTGAGTACATTAAGTTTATAGCGAATTTTTTATTTTTTCCATCAACCATCAACCATCAACCATCAACCATCAACCATCAACCATCAACCATCAACCATCAACCATCAACCATCAACCATCAACTAATCGACCACTTCAGCCTTGAGGATATAAATGTTCTGTGAAGGCCAGTCGCCTTTGCCAACGGGTTGTGCATTAATTTTATCAACCACATCCATACCGTCTATGACTTTTCCAAAAGGCGTATAATCGCCGTCTAAATGATAAGAGCCAGGTTTAGTAACAACGATAAAGAATTCATAAGGCGATGCCAACATATGTGGATTGTTCACCTCGCTACTCGGCATAGAAATGGTTCCTCGATGATGTTTATACCCTTTTTTGGCATCGGGTGGTAAAAGATATCTTCCAATAGCCCTGCGTTTATTAGCGGTGGCCTTATCGTCCGAGTTTCCGCCTTGGATAATAAAATTCTTGACCACGCGATGAAATTGGGTGTTGTCAAAATATCCTTTTGAAGTTAGGTACATAAAATTGGCCTTGTGGTAGGGCACATTGTTGAATAATTGCACAGTGAAACTGCCCAACGTTGTCGTTAGTTTAACCGTATCATCTTTTAGGGTTTTGTTATAAGTAAAGAAGAAGTCTATAGCATTATCCTCAGACAATAAAAAGGGTTCCTCTTCTTTCTGGACTTCAGCTATTTGCTCTTGTACGGTATCTTTTTGTACCGCATTATTTTGTTCGATTGTCTCCAATTGTTTGGGTTCACCCTTACAGGCCACTAAAAATAATAGTGGTAATATTGTGCTATAAGCGAATCTTTTGAATGCCATGAATTTTGATGATTTTACCATACGGAGTTCAAAAATAGAAAATCTGCCTTTACCGGGAACAGCTTCCCATTATAAAATGGCCCCTTTAATTCGAATTAAAGAACTTGAGGAAGGATATATCAAAAAAAAGAATCCCAAAAAAGCAGGAGTATTGGCCCTTTTTTATCCGAATGAAAGCCGATCTACCAATTTGCTTCTGATATTGCGAAAGACCTATCAAGGTGTACATTCCAATCAGATTGGTTTTCCAGGAGGTAGATCAGAAGAAGAAGACCTGGATATTATGCATACTGCGCTACGGGAGACCCACGAAGAGGTAGGCGTGCCACCACAGCAGGTTTCAATTATAAAATCATTGAGTGAGATATATATTCCCCCAAGCAATTTTGAAGTACAACCTTTCATAGGTCTATATGAAGACCCCAAGCCTTTTGTTCTACAGGAATCCGAAGTGGAGTCGTTGGTTGAGGTGTCCTTAGGTGACTTTATGGATGACACGAAGGTTTTCACCCAAAAATTATCCACATCCTATGCAAAGAACATAGATGTACCAGCCTTTAAATTAAACGGTTACACGGTTTGGGGCGCTACGGCTATGATGCTCAGCGAAATCAAGGAGCTCTTGAAGCAGGTTTTATAATTTTAGAGCCTGTTAGGAATTTGATAATTGGTTTTTATACTTCTTTTTGCGCATAGCTTCTTTAAAATTTCAAACGATAGGCTAACTATCCTTCTCAATTTCGCCTAGCTCTACATCAAAAATAATCCATAAAAATTCCAATAATAAAAATCCATACACGCTCTTATTTTGTAGATTTGCCTTCATGGGCATATTTAAGAAAAATCCATTTGGTCATATTCTTTTTATAAAAAAGTGGCTCATTCGTATTATGGGTTTCATGACCCATCAGCGATATAAAGGGTTCAATACCCTGGAAATTGAAGGGTCTGATATCATTAGAAAATTACCTGAAAACAATGTACTTTTTGTAAGCAATCACCAAACTTATTTTGCCGATGTGGTGGCCATGTTCCATGTTTTCAATGCCAGTTTGAGCGGTAGGGACGATTCTATTAAAAATGTTGGTTATCTCTGGAGTCCGAAGTTGAACATGTATTATGTGGCTGCCTCAGAGACCATGAAGAAAAGTGTTTTGACCAAGATTTTTGCCTATGCAGGCTCAATAAGTGTGGAACGTACTTGGAGGTCTGAGGGACATGATGTAAATAGGCAAGTGAAGATGAGCGATATTTCCAACATCGGTAAAGCACTGAATGACGGTTGGGTGATTACCTTCCCACAGGGTACAACTACGCCATGGAAACCTTTACGCAAGGGCACCGCCCATATCATTAAAAAATATAAACCTATTGTAGTGCCAGTAGTTATTGACGGATTTAGACGTTCGTTCGATAAAAAAGGTCTTCGCATCAAGAAAAAAGGCATCCTACAGCACATGAACATCAAGGAGCCGTTGGATATTGATTATGAAAATGAATCCTTTGAATCCATCATCGAAAAACTGGAATATGCCATTGAGCAACATCCGTCTTTCTTAAAGGTGATTACCAAAGAAGACCTCTTAGCCCATGAAGAAGAAAATGAATTACGCAGGTTCCGAAATAGAAAGAAGGTTTAGACTTCCAATTGTTTTAATTCGTTGTAATTTCTTTTTAATTTTCTAAGCAACAATCCATATAGCAAAAAGTAAATTCCACCCATAAGGGCTGTTAGTAATACACCAATTACACCAATAGCTATCATAATACTTACTTTAATTTTTTCTGATGAAATATTTTCTGCTTTATCTTTTAATTCGCCAAAACTGGAAAAAATATCATCGTTAAGATATACTCCAATAATCGACAATACCACTGTGACGAGAATCATTGAAAGTGAGAAAATGATATAGTGTTTGACCGTGGCCCTTGTTTTGATGATTTTTCGCATCAGGTTTTTAGAACTGTCCAAGACGGATATTTCTTTGTAACGTCTGTAAAATTGAAATATGAAATACAAAGCGACGCCGTATGAGATAATACTTAGTCCTATTAGAATATCTTGCAACCCAAGTTTGTCATATATATCCATATTCTCTCTATAAGAGGGGGCAAGCAATAGTAGATGGGGTAACGTAAATTCTAGAATACTTATAGTCAATATCCATTTTACGATAGAGGAAGATTTCTTCCAAATCATATTATGAATTTCGTCATAGGACAACTTAGGAAGATATTCGTCCTTTTTCTGCCAGTCCTTTTTTAATAATTCCAGTTCATCTGTCATATCGTCAAGGATTCAATATGGTTCTTAATTTATTTTTTATTCGATTCATTTTAACCCTGGCATTTACTTCTGTGATACCTAAGGTCTCTGAAATCTCCCGATAGTCTTTATCTTCTAGGTAGAGGAATACCAACGCTTTTTCTATATCGCCCAATTGCTTTACGGCGGTGTACATGAGCTTTAGTTCTTCTTCTTCCTTAGGGTCGTATTCATCGGACTTAATTTTAAAAATGACCGATTCATAATCCTGAGTTCGAATTCTTTTTTTCGATTTTCTATATAGCGTAATAGCTGTGTTTAGGGCTACCCTGTACATCCAAGTACTGAATTTTGAATCCCCTCGGAATTTTGGGTATGCTTTCCATAACTGTATTGTTATTTCCTGGAACAGGTCTTTGTGAGAATCCCTATCATTGGTGTACAACGTACAGACCTTATGAACAATATTCTGATTGTTCTCAAGCAAATTGATGCTCCAGCTTTTTGTTCACGTAGATTGGTGGGTTGTTAATGGATTAGTAGTAGATACAATACTATTGTTACATAAAAGGTAAAAAAGGTTTAAAGTCCAAATTTAATAATCTGAAATTTTAAACCTAAACCGTGCAAATCTAGCAGTTTTTAATTCCTGTAATCAAGGGCAGGTGCTCTATCACCCAAAAGGGGAATGTATTTGAAATCAGCTCCTCTTCGCTCCAAGAATTCCAC
>RCND010001784.1_pt1 | contig 12104 bp, 10 predicted proteins | sample 2041351 | NCBI WGS metagenome assembly RCND01 (sample SAMN09708230, study PRJNA481090) | Marine sediment metagenome, whole genome shotgun sequencing project. | biome: marine sediment; feature: ocean; material: sediment; isolation source: Sewage treatment plant 12B marine sediment (STP12B) ...
GATTTTTTTCCCAACAGTCGAATTGTTCATCGATATTTTCGCCTAAAATATATTCCCTAATAATCCAATTAGGAAAATTGGCGCCAGCCAAATACGAGAGTGGATAACCACCACCGAATCTTGGATTGATTTCTATGGCGTAAATTTTTTCTTCCGATTTGTGCTTAAAGAATTGTGCGGTCAGACATCCTATGGCACCATCTACATTGCCCAGATGCATTTTGATATAGTTAACCAATGAGTTTTCCACCGTTAAAGCTTTATAAACCTCTCCATCCCTAACTTCTATTCGTTTCCTAGGTACAATACACTTTAAGGAGTGACCTTTATCATAATAGAGGTCACAAGTAAATTCGTCGTATAGGTCATGGTCTATGTATTCCAAGAACATCAGCTTGTCATTTTCGAAATGGTATTCGGTCAAGTCTTTTTCTTCTCTTATAAGATACGTGTCGACACTTCTACTACCGTCTATTGGTTTTATGAATAGCGGTAATTGAAAATTATTTTTGCTATACTCCTTGGCTATTGCGACATTATGCGATTCAAAAAATTTATGTATCTGCCTTTTATCACGACACTTCCTTACAAAAGCTTCAGATGCTACGATTGGTGTTATTCCATTTTTTTCAAGAAGTTCAATATTCTGGGTCAAAGGCAAAAGCTCGGTATCGAGAGTTGGTATAAGTAGACTAATGTTACGATTTTTACAAGCTTCTATCAATTTGCCAAAATAGTCGGGCTTGTTGAGCATAGGAACTTTAAAATAACCATCGGCAATATGGCAAGCCCCAGAAAGTTTTGGTTTAGCATCTGAAGCATATACCTTAGCATTCGGATATATTTTTTTAAGTTCTTTTTGAAAAGCCCTTACAAGTGAAACACGTCTTCCTGCAGAAGATATTAAGATATTCATAGTACGAAAGTATAAAAAGTTTTGAACATCTTGATAAACGGATTGATCGATATTTTATGGTTAATTACAAATAGCAAGAACACATAGCCTTACCAGAACTAATTTTCGGCCAATGTTTTTACAGCGAATAGACAATCATATAATTAACATCTATTTATTTGCATAAAAAAAACATACCCGTCTGGCCTTTAGAGCAGGGAGTTGTGAACATATACTAAAGTACAACGAAAATTACTCGGAATAAAATTATTATCTCTTTTCTATTCTTAATCCTCTATTGCTAGCCCAGAAACAGGATTACTGATTATGGCCCTAAGTCAAAAACTTTTCATTGTTATTTAGCGATGGCTTTGGTATTTACTAAGTAGAACCTCAGGCAGCGAATGAAGATAATCAGCAATAATTTATTGTTCATTATCAAGGTCAGGAACTTATATACAAAACCGGAATATTCCCTGCCCCTTAAGTTTTTTACCGGGTAGGAGTTTAGCCCTTTCAATTTGGTGAGCATGGGCTCTAGTTTTGTAAGGTTTATGTCCGATTTGGCAAAACGGATCAGGGAAAAAAGGGTATAACTTTCCTGTTTGATCCTTATTTTTTGAACGGTCTTTAAATTGGGGTTTTCTTTGAGCTCTAGTTCCTGGATAATATGCTGCATTTTTTCAATGGCATAAATAGAATCCGCAATGTGTTTTTTGTAATGGGAATTGCTTTTTTTCTTAGTAATGGAATCTCCCCGCTCCACATAGCGGTATATGTCCATCGGAAAGAATGCGGTACGCTTTGCCTTTACAAAGAGCATTGGGGTAAAGTAGGAATCATTTACAAAACGTTTATCCTCGAACTTTAGACCTGTTTCCAATAAAAATTCCCTTTTAATCAGGTACCACCAAACCTCGACCCTATATTCGTTGATATGAGCTATAAACTCTATGCCGTCCAAGACCTTAGTGAGCTTTATCGGACCAGTGCTATCGGTTTGTACCATATTTAATTCGGTGGTTCTTTTTACTCCAAAACCGGCTATATCCAAATTCTGTTCCGCGCAAAAAGATAAAACCTGGTCTAGGCTATTGTGGGCCAAATAATCGTCCCCGTCCAAAAAATAGATATAGGTCCCTTGAGCCTTTTCAAGTCCCGATTTTCGGGCACTTCCCAACCCTCCATTTTTTTTGGTAATTACAATGATATTTTTGTTTCCTTCCGCAAAATCCGCAATTATCCGTGGACTGCCGTCCGTGGAACCATCGTCTACGATTATAATCTCGTAATCTTCTAATGAAATGTTCTGTTCAAGGGTACTTGCCAAGCAGTTGCCAACATGTTTTTCGATGTTATAAACAGGAACTACAATGCTCAATAATTTATTTGGTGCGTGGTCCTTCATTGGTCGGAATGGCTTATGTACTGCTACATATCCAGTTTGTAGATACCAAATTCATTTTTGATGGTACTGGATAGCAGCTTAATCCTATATTTCTTAAACTTTCTATAAACACTTTTTAAGGTAGAAATGCCGAACGATCTCCCCGCTGCCAGACTTTTGGCTTTTTGGCCGGACATATAGTGGTTTTCGCCATTGGCTAAACTGTAAATGGCACCTGGATAAGGGTATTTTTCTAAAACACCCCCATTTTTAAGATGGGTGGTCTTATGGACATAGAGTAGGTGGGGCACTTGTTGAAGGATTTCTTTAATACGGTCTGGTTTTATTATAATACAAGTGCCACAGAGTGTATTGAAATTTAGCTGGTTCAGGGAAATAAATCCATCCCCTTCTCTGTAAATATACCCTTTGTTAAAATACCATCCATCTGTATTTTTATTCTTATTGGATTCTACAAAGTCCACAATTTTATTCGAAATACAATCATCCGCATCTACCACCATAAGGTAGTCCGGATTGTATTGTTTGGAATGTCCCACACCCATTAATATTTTATTGCTTTTATCCTCTTCTTTTTGACCGTCGTGTTTTTCCGGAGTATTGGGATCCAGTTTCGGTGGGTCAAAATCTACATGAATGTATTCCAGGTTTGGATGCTGGAAATCCGTCTTCGGTTTTTCATGGCATACCACAATTATCCTAAAATTTTGGGAGGTTTGGTTGCAAACGGATTTCAATGTCCTTTCAAATAGGTTTGAAAACCGGTCCCAGGAACCCGAGACCCTTTCGCTTTTAACTGGAATGATAAACGTTAGCATATGATAATGAAATTCGATTTATAATGAAAAATATTCCAATGGGAATGCCTCGGGTTTATTTGATTATAATCCTGCCAAATTTAAACCCGAATTTTTATATCTTTCTTTTTTTCTTTTCCTTCTAAAGCTTCGGTATTAAAATTATCACCGTAGCTATGCGTATGCTTGATAACTTTCTCTAAGAAAAGAAAAAATAAATTACCCAAAAATTTTTGGATTTCCTTCTGAAACGATAAAATGATAGTATTTTATAAAAATAAGACTATTCATCCTTAACGGATTATTTTTCAAGGATTATTCGATTAAAATTTTCATATATCCGATTAATGTAAATGTCGGATGGTAATAATGGTTTAATAATTGGATTTAGTTGCCAGTGAAGGTTTCCATAGTAGCACTGGTACCAGAAGAAATTCCATCTCTTTTTAATGCCTTTAAAAAGGTCATCCTCAGAATTTTAATATCCAAGGCAAACGAACAGTTTTCAACATACCAAATATCATACTCGAATTTTTGTTTCCAAGCTATGGTATTTCGCCCGTTTACTTGTGCCCATCCTGTAATTCCTGGTCGTATTTGGTGTCTTTTTTTCTGTTCATTATTATATAACGGCAAGTAAGATATTAGAAGTGGTCGCGGTCCTACAAGGCTCATATCCCCTTTTAGGACATTTATCAACTGTGGCAGTTCGTCCAACGAAGTTTTTCGAACCAATTGACCAACTTTCGTAAGCCTATCCTCATCGGGCAAAAGCTTGCCATTTGCATCCATATTATCGTCCATGGTCTTTAACTTGATGATGCTGAATAATTTTTCGTTCTTTCCAGGTCTTTTTTGAAAAAAGAAAGCACTGCCCCTGTTGGCGATGGCCAATATTATAATAAGGACTAGCAATATGGGCAAAGCTATCGCCAGACCAAATAAGGCGACGAAAAAATCCAAAATTCTTTTGATAAACAATCTGTACATTTTTAATCCCTTTTTATGTTCATGATTTATAGCTGTTGTTAAGGATTCGTTCAATAATAACCTATTAAACTCTATACTTGTTCTTCTGCCCGTTAACTGCGTTGACCCGGAAGTCTCTGGGCTAGCTGTAGCTTTGACTACGTCTGCGTGTTTCGCTTTGTCAGCAAAATAACTTCCTATAACCTAAACATCTTTTTATTGCACGAATCCTAAACGTCATATTTTTCCGGTTATGGTATCATAGGCATGGTGAGGAAGCAGTTTATTGACCATATGGGCATGGCCGTTCTTTCCCATTCGTCTTCCAACTTCCCTATTGTTGTATAAAAACAGCAACTTATCCTTTAGCAATTTAGTATTCCCGGCCGGTGCCCAAAGACCGGATTTTGTTTTCTCTAGCATTTGACCAAAATCCGTGTTCATATCCAACGATGCCAATACGGGTAGCTGTGAGGAAAAATACGATAATACTTTGGATGGGAAATTGGGGATGCTAAATTCTTCGCTCAATGAAATGAGCCCCACGTCGGAGGCGTCGAGGATGTGTTGGTATTCACTGGACCATATAGGGTCGTGCAACTCCATGTTTTGAAGTCCTTCTGTTTTAATCAAATCCCCTATTTTTCGCCTTTCCGTTCCCCTGCCAATAATAAAGAAATGTATGTCTTTGTAATCGGAAACGTTTTTTGCAAGCTCCACAATATTTTCCAATTTTTGAGGCTTTCCAATGTTGCCCCCAAAAATGACCACAAATTTGGATTTTAGTTTTTTGATAAGAGCTGAGTTAATTGTATCGAGTTTTTCAGGCTGGTCGGAGATATTCTTCCAGTTGGGTAAAAGGTGAAGTTTGGACGGGATTACTTCCGGATTGTGTTTTAGTACATAATCCACATTGGCAGGGGACATGCATCCAATTTCATCCGCCGTGCAATATAGCTGTTTTTCTTTTTTCCTAAAATATTTATAAATAAAACCCTCGGGTTTCATAAAGTGTAGATCTACTGCATTTTGTGGGAATATATCCCGTAGTATTAAATATATTTTTGCTTTTTTTTTAGATTTTTTCTTGATCCAGGCAGCTACACCGGTGAGGGTGATGGGAGGAGTGGGCATAAGAATCAGATCAAAATCCAGTTCTAGACAATACTTTTTTAGGGCACGTTTAAATTGATAGGGCAAAAGAAGGTTGGCCAGTCCTTTTCTAAAAATATTGGGATGAAAAAGGTCGTTGGTGATAACTCGTAATACTTTTATGCCATATTCGTCCCGCAATCCAACATCTTTTGGGTCATTTGACGGGGCTAACACTAAAATATCCTCACCTTGGGTATTAAACTCCCTGATCAAATCGGTGTAAATTCCGCCGTCTTTGGAGTTCGAGATACTCAAGGCCAAAAAGATAACTTTCATATATCTAAAATTTTTATAAATCTGAAAATAAGTACAACACGAAATTTATGCATCAATCAAACGTTGCGCTTTAGCATAATCCCGAAGCCTCGGGATAATTGTTTCGGCCTACATGCAAAAAATTAATTTTGTTTATGCTCATTTCATAATTCAAAGGTGCTTGCTCCAGACTACTCTATTAATATAGTCTACATAGGAAAGTATTATGCGTACTACTTTTTCACTAACATTGGGCATGGAATAATCCACTACCTGTCGAAAATTTCTTTCTGGATTACGTTCCTGTAGCTCCAGAGCCTCCAATGCCTGTAAAATCCGTTCTGGGTTGAGCCCGGTCATCATCACCGAGGCCTCTTCCATTGCCTCCGGCCTTTCATGTGCTTCCCGAATATTGAGGGCCCTAAAATTGAGTATGGAGGATTCTTCCGAAATCGTGCCGCTATCGCTCAATACGGCAAAGGAATGATACTGCAGGGCATTGTAATCGGAAAAACCCAAAGGCTTTAGAAACTGTATGTTTTTATGGGTATTTACCTTTTTGGCATCCAACATGTTCCTGGTCCTGGGATGGGTGGAAACAATGATAGGGTAATCGTACTTTTCAGCAATCTGGTTCAGAGAGGTAATTAGACCTTCAAAGTTCTGTGGATTACTGATGTTCTCTTCCCTATGGGAGGAGACAACAAAATATTTTTGTTTTTCCAGTTGCAACTTTTCCAGAACATTGGAAGCCTGAATCTTTGATTTGAACTTGTGGAGTACCTCGCACATGGGGCTTCCTGTCTTGATGATACGGTCTGCGGGCAGACCTTCGCGAAGCAGGTATTCTCGGGCAATATCGCTATAGGTAAGGTTTACGTCCGCAACGTGGTCTACAATTTTCCGGTTGGTCTCTTCCGGGACCCGTTGGTCAAAACAGCGATTGCCCGCCTCCATGTGGAATACGGGAATTTTTCTTTTTTTGGCCGGAATGGCGCAGAGACAGGAATTGGTGTCCCCGAGAACCAAAAAGGCATCTGGATTTATTTCTTCTAAAATTGGGTCGATCGTAATCAGAATATTGCCCACCGTTTCCGTTGCGTTCTTTCCTGCCGCATTCAGAAAATGGTCTGGTTTGCGAATGCCCAGATCGTCAAAGAAAATCTCGTTTAGCTCATAATCATAATTTTGGCCGGTATGTACCAAGGTATGGTCTATGGACTTGTTGGAGTCCAAGGCGTTCAGAACGCAGGCCAACCGGATAATTTCCGGGCGGGTACCGACTACGGTGAGTACTTTTAGTTTTTTCATTTCAATTTCTTAATCACTTTTTTTATCTCGCAGATTTTCGTAAATATTTATTTGGTCTGACGTTATATTTCTTATAAATTTTTCACCACTTCAACAAAATACGTATCCGCATTTTCCGGATCATAGGGTTCGTTAATCCAAAAAAGGGTGATCAGTTCGCTTTCTCCAATGTTTTTTATGTTATGGGTGTGCCATATCGGCATATCGACGTATGCAGGTTCCGCACCGTCCAAATCATAGTTGATAACCTTGTCCGTCCCTATTTTACGAAGCTGTATTAAGGCTTTGCCACTGATAACGGCAAAGCGTTCCGCTTTTCGGGTGTGGAAATGGTTGCCACGGGTAATGCCAGGAACCGTGGTGGAAAAGGAAAATTGGCCACTGGTTTGGGTCTGGGCAATCTCTACAAAACTGCCCCGGTCATCTGTATGTTTGGTATATTTTACGGGATAGTGGTCTACGGGAACATAACAGCGAAAGGTGTTGAACAGTGCCTTCCCAAAGGCATCCTTTAAATCAGGAAAAATGCCGTTTTCCATATAATCCTTTTTGTAACGTTGCAAGATTCCTAGGATTCCCGATACTTTTTTAAGGTAGGTTGGGGCAATGGACACCTCATATGCGTTCTTTCCCAATGCTATTTCGTCTGCATGCCGCCCCTTGGCCACGGCAATCATAGTGGATACCAGTTCGTTGATATAGATGAGACCGACCTCACCGTCGTTGATAATGGTCGTCTCATCGTTGCGGGCGACCTTATGACAAAATGTGGCTACTACCGAATTGTAATCAGGCTTGCAGAACGGGCCAAAAACATTGGGAATGGTCAATGACGTAAATTTCCCGCCACTTTTTTCGGCCCATTCCGTAAAGCGTTGTTTCCCTTCTTTTTTCGATTTTCCGTAAAGATTGTCGCGTTCTTCCTGTGAAGAGGAAGAAAATAGGATATGGGGCGTTGCCTTCATGGTCTCACAGGTCGTTACCAGCTTTTCTACCAGGCCCAGGTTGGTATCGTAGATGACTTGTGGGTCTTCGTGCCGGTTCATTGCGGCCAGGTGTACGATGACATCGCATTCACCCACGAAACCTTCCAGTTTTCCTTTCTGGTCGAAAAAAGCACGTTCGAACGCCACTAGTTGCACCGAATCGTCCAAGGATAGCGTGGTATGGAGATGATATCCCATAAAACCGGTTTGGCCTGTAATTCCTACTTTTATTTTTTTATCCATTTAATCAATGTCGTTTATAAAGGTTCAAGCACAAATATCATTGACCCCAATCCACTACCCATTTCTCAACAGGATATCTAAAATCATCCTCTTTCGATGCTTCCAAGCTGAAATTGGAAAAGACCATCAGTTTTGAACCTTCTTCCATGGCTTTGAAACCATTGGCATATCCACTGGGAATTTCAAGTATCGTTGGTTTTTTGGTATCCAAGAGGAATTTTTCCGAAAAGATATCCTTCGTGTGATTGTCAAAATCATCCAGTTTAATCAAGTGTACTATGAAAGATCCCGTGTGGCAATAGAACCATTTTTTTTCATTTTGATGGCCCTGCCAAGCACGGACGGTCCCGTTGCCGGAAGGGGCGATTTCATAAAACCGTATAATCTCGCTCATATCGAAACTATTGAAAAAATGCAGCTTTCCCCTCTCATCCGAAAAGTTAGATCCTTCTATGGGCCTTGGTGTGGGCATTTAGAGTTGCTCTTTGATATAATCTAAGTTCAATAGGGTATTTTTCAGTTCGTCATCGGTCAGCTGGGTCGTATTGTGGGAGTGGTAATCTTCAATGGTACTGGTATCGGTCTCGCCTTTCGAGAAATAGCGGTTGTAGTTGAGGTCTCTGTTGTCTGCTGGTATGCGGTAGAATTCGCCCATATCCTCGGCCTTCTGCATCTCTTCGCGAGTACAGAGAGTTTCGTATAGTTTTTCACCGTGGCGGGTGCCGATGATCTTGATGTCGTTATCGGTCTTGAAAATATCTTTTATGGCTTGGGCTAGGTCGCCGATGCTACTCGCCGGGGCCTTGTTGACAAATAGGTCTCCCTGATTGCCATGTTCGAAAGCGAACAAGACTAGGTCTACGGCATCTTCCAACGACATTAAAAAACGGGTCATGTTGGGGTCGGTAACGGTCAGCGGCGTTTTTTCCTCGATCTGTTTTACGAACAGGGGAATCACCGAACCCCTAGAGGCCATTACATTGCCGTACCGTGTTAGACAAACGATGGTTTCGTCGTCGGGTATGTTTCTTGAAGCGGCAACGGCTACCTTCTCCATAAGCGCTTTGCTGATGCCCATGGCATTGATCGGGTAAGCAGCCTTGTCGGTACTTAGGCAAACGATACGCTTCACTTTATTGGCCACCGCGGCATCAATGGTATTCTGCGTTCCGAAAACGTTTGTTTTGGCGGCCTCGATAGGAAAGAATTCACACGACGGCACCTGTTTCAGGGCCGCGGCATGAAATACGTAGTCCACACCGTGCATGGCCTTGTTGATGCTGGAAAAATCACGAACGTCGCCGATATAGAACTTTACTTTTTCATTTTTGAGCCGGTTGCGCATATCGTCCTGCTTTTTTTCGTCGCGGCTAAAAATGCGTATTTCTTTAATGTTGGTCGCCAGGAACTGGTTAAGGACGGCGTTGCCAAAGGAGCCGGTACCGCCAGTAATCAATAGGATCTTGTCTTTGAACATATTATTATTGCTTTATTTTTTTGGATTGTACTCATTATTTATTAGGGCGCCGTAAGTTACTCAAACCAATGTCAAAAAGATAAAATTATCCGTCAAGCTTAAATAATATATGATAAACGGTAATTTACTATTTAGAGAACGACTTTTCTGTGTGGGTTAAATAGTACATTTCATTCTCGCAAACTTGATACCCGTTACCCTCTAACATTGAAACATGGATTTATCCAACTTCTTGATTCTATCATGGCAATCAACCAAGTCCTGAGTTTTCAATGAATTCAAAAAAGTTTTGATTTCCTCGTGGTCAATGCCACAGACCCAACCCATATCTTGCTCCAACACCCTTTTTCCCACATACGTATTCTCTGCGCAGACGATGGGGATATTAAAAAATCCGGACTCATAAAACTTATTGGGCATTGCCACTTTTTCGTTGTCATAAGAATTGTCATATACCACAAAATTCAAATTATTCTCTGCATAGATTCCTTCAAGATTGTCCGGATTTTTGAAGGCACCGTGAAAATGGATGTTTTCATGATTTTGAACACTCTTTTTTATACTTTCAATTACAGTTTTAAAACCATCTCCATAAAAATTGAGAACCAATCTTTGATCGTTGACTACTACCTTGATTAAATTATCAATAATGGTTTTATACCTAAAGGCCCCTATATATGCTATTCGAATCTTGTCGGACTTTACTTTTTCGATTGGAGAAACCCTCCCGTAGGTTTTAAACTTATTTTCCTTGATAATTACTTTTTCGGGAAGAACGAAATTGTGATAATACCCCTCATAGAAGCCCTTGGAGGTAAAAGTTACATTGTGGGATCGCTTGGCCAAAAAGGTATCGATGTTTCGAAGCACCGATTTTCGCAACGGGGACTTGTACAACCACATAATATCACTGATTTCATAACTTATTTCTGAATTTAGGAGCAAGGCTGACATAATTCTTAAATCCAGACCAAAAACATAAAGTTGTTTTGATTGGAATCCCTTTTGTTTGTATATCGTTGAGATTAACTTAAAGTATGTTCTTATCCTATCGTAATATTTACTGTCCGAGAATTCACCGACTACGGTTAGTTTTATGTTTTTCTGTTCTTGTAATATATCGTAATTATTTACCTGGTGTATTTTCCGCGTAAATCCATATACTTCTATGCTTTCATATTCTTGTAATTTTTCTATTATCCTTTTAATTACTCTAGGCTGTTCCAAGGAAGGCACTAGCATTAAAAGCTGATTTTTTTTATTGGGCATAGGGTGGGTTTTTAGTTGCAACTAACTAATTTGATACACCACAAAAATCCAGAATAACTTTCTCATTTGAGGGGTTAAGCTCTTTAAATTCGTTATGCGCCACAAGAAAGACGACTATATCGGCATTGTCATAGGCAAATTTGTAGTCGGTTAGCTTAAAAACCTTGTGATCTTTTATGTTGGGCTCTACGATGTAGTATTCTTCGTTGTTGGAATTTTGGAGCACTCTTTGGGCAATATATTTGGCCGGAGATTCCCTTAAGTCATCTATATTGGGTTTAAAGGCTAGTCCCATAATGGCTATTTTTGGTTTTCTTCCACGCTCTAGCTCAAACTTCAATTTTTCGTTCTGTACTTTTTCGGCACACCAAAAAGACTTGTAATTGTTGACATTACGGGCCGTACCTATAATTTTGGTTTCCATAGGATAGTCGGAAACGATAAAATAAGGGTCTACGGCAATACAATGTCCGCCCACTCCACATCCCGGCTGCAGGATATTGACCCGAGGGTGCTTATTTGCCAGGGATATGAGTTCCCATACGTTGATGCCGGCCTTGTCACAGATTAAGGATAGTTCATTGGCAAAGGCTATTTGTACATCCCTTGAGGAATTTTCCACCAATTTGCACATCTCTGCGGTCCGTGCATTGGTTTTGTGCAATTGCCCTTCTACATACTTGGAATAAAAGGCCACTGCTTTGTCCGTTGATTTTTCATCGATTCCGCCAATTACTCTATCGTTATGGACCAATTCATACATAACGTTTCCAGGTAGTACGCGTTCCGGGCAATAGGCGATGTACAACTGGCCTTTGAGTTCAGGACGTTCTTGGAAGATAAGGTCTCTCATCTTTTCCGTAGTACCTACCGGGGAAGTGGATTCTATAATATACGTATCACCAACCTTCAATAAGGGTAAAATGGCCTTTGTGGCGGCCTGTACAAAGGAAATATCCGGTTCGTTCTTTTCCTTAAAAGGGGTAGGTACTACGACAAGATACACATCGGCCGGTTGGACTGTTTTATAGGCTTTTAAAAATCCTTTCTTTACAGTATCTGCCACAAAATCTTTCAATTCTGGCTCAATAATATGAATCTCTCCTTGGTTGATAGTTTCTACAATCTTGTGATTGAACTGTTCATCGGCGGCCAGCAGCGGCCCAATAGATCCAGACATTACCAGTCTCCTGTCAGGGGTTGATGCTGTGCCGGCCCATCCAGCGATCGACCAGCGGTGTGCAGGTGTTGTTCATGTCGAATTCGTCCTCGGGCTGGAAGAAACCCTTGGCCGCGGCGACATCTATGTCACCACGACAGGCAACAAGGACATCATCAC
>RCND010001785.1_pt1 | contig 12103 bp, 11 predicted proteins | sample 2041351 | NCBI WGS metagenome assembly RCND01 (sample SAMN09708230, study PRJNA481090) | Marine sediment metagenome, whole genome shotgun sequencing project. | biome: marine sediment; feature: ocean; material: sediment; isolation source: Sewage treatment plant 12B marine sediment (STP12B) ...
TTTTTTTTTTTTTTCTACGCAGCACCTCTGATACCATGTTGCCGAGAGCGGTTTCGGCCATTCTGATTTCTTCATCATCAAAAAGGCCGCCGGCCACTCCGATTACTTCCGAGAGTTTGGCTTCCACCTGTTCGTAAAATGGTGTGAGTGTTGCCAGGAGGTATTGATCTTCGGGTACCTCATCTCCGACGTATGTATAAACAGTGTTACCTTCGGCGTCTTTCCCGCGGTTCTTAAGATTCACCGGAATAGCTTCCCAGTCGAAATCGGTAACTTCACCGTCTGTGACAGTAAGGACGGCCTTACCCACCTGGAGGCCCCAATTCCAGGCCTGAACGATGGGTGTGCCATTTTCCCAGACAGCTTCATCAATTTTGGAATGACTGTGACCGTCAACGATGAGGTCGATACCATCGACGTTGGCGGCAACCCGGCGCGAACCCCGGGTATTATCGTCATAGAGTCCCATGTGAACCAGAGCGATGATGATATCAACCCTGGGTTCAAGTTCCGCGACCATTCGTCTGGCCACCGCAACTTCGTCTTCGAAAATTAAGCTGCCTGTGATGGTAGGCATAGTCACCTTCGGAGTTTCCTTTGTGGTGAGCCCGAAAATCCCCACTCTCATTCCGGCGAATTCTTTGATGATGAAGGGTTCGGCTACAGGCGATCCGTCAGCATATCGTACATTTGCCGACAAAAACGGAAAGTTGGCCATCATCTTCTGGTCTTCCAGAGTCGTCAGTGGTTTATCAAACTCGTGGTTTCCCAGAGTCATTGCATCGTAGCCGATATAGTTATATCCGATGATGTCAGGTGCAGACTCGTAGAAGTTGGATTCTGGCCGACCGGTGTTCATATCCCCGGCATCAAGGGTGAGTACATTGTCATATTCATCCCTGATATCCTGAACGATGGTAGCGATAGCCGGCAGGCCCCCGACATCCGCCGCGGGATAGTTGTAGAACTTCAGAGGATGTCCGTGAAAGTCGTTTGTGTGGAGCACTACCAGTTCCCCGGTTCCGTTGATCGGACCCTCGACAACCCCATTGGCCATAAGAGCAAAGGGGAAGGCGGCCAGCAGCAGTACGGCCGCGACGTAACGAACAATACGTTTATTCATAGATTACCTCCCGGAATAACAGATGTTAAGTTTAGTGTTTCCGGGAGTGAAAATGAACCGTTGATTTGTGATAAAATGGCTAAATCTCAGCTGATTGTTCTTACCAGGTTTCCTCATGAATACGTTCTTCTTTATAACGGTCGGGGATTTCAGTTGTCTGTGCACCACGGTCTGTATTTTCTACCGGGTGGCCGATGATAATCAAAGCGAGTGGATTAATGGTTTTCGGTAGATTCAGCATTGCTCTGAAGCCCTCAACCCGCTGGGCAACAGGCCATGTCCCGGTCCAGACAGCACCCAGATTCATCGCATGGACGGCCAGAAGCATGTTCTGAACAGCGGCGCTGCAGTCCTGTATCCAGTACCCTGGATGTTTCTCCAATTCCAGATCTCCGCAGACCATTATGGCTGCCGGCGCTCCCGATGCCATTTTCGCGTTGGGGTTCACATTGCCGACTTCAGCCAGTTTCTCTTTGTCTGTAATAGTTATGAAATGCCACGGCTGCTGGTTCCCCGCACTGGGAGCCATCATACCGGCGGCGATAATTTTTTTCAGATCGTCGCTGGAAACCAATTCTTCTGAGAACTGTCGTACCGATCTGCGCCTGTATATTGCGTCCATTGTATTCATGTCTTGAGAGTACCCTTCGGAGCACCATGCTGCCACCCGCCGGCTTCCCTCACGACTCTCCGATACGGCATGAGCATGAAATCTCGCATGTTGGCCATCATCTTCCGATTTATCAGTGGAATGGAAGTCACTAATCCAACAAGACGATATCCCCACATTTTCAACGGCCTCATATGGGGAAGCGTGGCATATATACCGTTCTTTCTGTAGTACTTATGATCCGCATGGAACACCATCCTGAGGTGAGTGTAGATATCGTCCCGGAATACCTTGATGCCTCCGACTCCGAGAAATGTAGCCTGCCGCCGATATCCCGTTTTCTGAGCTACGACGATACGCCGGGCCAGGGCATCAACGGCCGATCCTATCTGCCCCGGGTTTGAGTTCCCTGATGCGACGATGCCTGAGAGACTGGCTCCCTGCCATTCAAAGAAGCCCGTAATTCCTTCCCTTATGACAGGATTTGAAGTGATATCTCCTTCCAGAAGAACCGCCGTCTGTTTACCCGAGAGAAACGGCTGATGAGTATGAAAGAAACCCCGGTCGACGAAGGACTTCATCAGCGATGAATACCAGCGGCCTTTGATTGTCGCCGCCATGACATATATATCTGCCGGATGAATCTTCTCAATGTATGTTTTCATTACGTCATCAGAATCCCCGTAGCGGCAGATATTTTTTGGTCCACATTGCAGGCAGCCCATGCAGCCACCGGCGATCCTTATATTCCTGAGGTCAACAACTTCAACTTCATCTTTGAAGGATGACCGGAATCGTTCGATCATAGTTCCGAGGGTTCCATCGTTCGTATCGGTAACAATGGTGATCCGCTTTCCTGTCAGAACGGGCTGGGGATTCGGGCTGATCACGATGTCAGAAGATTCATCGACTGAGCCATCTACGATTGCGGAGAATTGACGTACCACCGGTGTGCCATTCTCCACGGCATCTATGAAGGTTTCAAAGAACCCTTCGAGAGTTACCCTTCCTTCGGGTTTGGTCAGATCGTTCATGCCGGCAGAATGGCTGTCGACAAAGGCCATTTCCAGGTCATCGCAGACAGCCCGAATGAAATCATGAGCCGTGTTGTCAAAGAAATGTATCGATGTCGACAGGGCGGCGGCAGGTTTTCCGGCAAACGCAGCGCCGGCATCATGCTCACTTATCAATTCGATAAACCGGTGGTACTGACTGCAGACTGTATGAATATAGAGCGGGAAAGCCCACAGAACGGCGTCAGCATGTTTGACAGCATCAATTATTTCATCAAAACGTTCCGAGTCCTGCTCCAGGCGCCGGATTCTGATGGCCGGCTGCCTTACGTCGAAATCGACATTGGAGTATCGGCGTTTCAGATATTCCACATACTGCATGGTGACGCTTTTCTCGCCCTTGGGACTTCCTCCCAATACGATTATCTTCATTTTTCGAGCTCCTTTATGGTTTCTGCACACCAATTCCGGATTCCCGAGTAGTAATGCAGACCAAAATTAACGGTGTGTCTCCAATACGGTGTGCCTTCTTCCATCATTTTTCGGACAGCCGGTGGAGCCTGGTTGATTTCCTGACCGGAATCCATATGATCCCTGATTGCTTCAAGATCCCGGATGATGGAACTGCAGCGTTCATCTTCTGCCCGAATTTTGGCGGATATAAGACCCGGATCGGTCCATTGACCGAAAAAGACCTGAAGCAGCAATTCATCTCTGAGGGGACTGACATCCGGCGCCGCGGCCAGCCACTCGGTCAGGGTTTTCCGCCCATCGGTGGTGATTGTGTAGGTTTTGCGTGAGGGGCCGCCGTCACTATCCTCACGAACCATGGTAACCAGACCTTCGGCCTCGAGTTTTTTCAGGACCGGGTAGATGTTGCCGTAATTTTCGTTCCAGAAATGGCCAATGCTGTGATCGCTCATTTTCTTCATATCGTAGCCACTCATGGGTTTGTAGCTGAGCATTCCCAGCAGGGCATATCGGGTTTTGTTTTCTCTCGGCATGGCAATAATCTCCATTTCCTGATTGATATCAACTAGATATATATCACAATGATATAGTAATAGTCAAGACCTGTTTTCAAAAAACCGGCAAAATCCCACCCCGATTGACTTTATCCCCTCATTGCCGTATGTTCCCACCATCGATCGGGATTCCCACTTATCCAATCCACCTACCTATCAGGAATCCCAAGTGAGGACACTTTTTTATGACTTTTGATGAATTGGGCCTGATACCGGCCCTGCTTGACGCCATCAGTGCGCGCGGATTTGAAACACCAACACCTATACAAGCCGAAATGATTCCCTTTCTTCTGAAGGAGGAGAGGGATGTAACCGGATTGGCTCAGACCGGAACCGGTAAAACCGCGGCCTTCGGCCTGCCTATACTCCAGAAAATTGACACGACAATTCCTAAAACTCAGGCTCTGATTCTGGCCCCCACCCGGGAACTTTGCCAGCAGGTGTCCAGGGAAATCACGGAATATGGTAAGAAGGTTAAGGGTCTTCGGACGACGACCATCTACGGTGGAGCAGCCTTCGGTCCGCAGATCCGTGATCTTCGAGCCGGTGCTCATTTGGTAACCGCCACACCCGGCCGCCTTAAGGACCTCCTGGATAAGGGTATCGCCAACCTCAGTAATCTGCGATTCCTGGTTCTGGATGAAGCGGACCAGATGCTGGACATGGGCTTCAAAGACGAATTGGATGCTATTCTGGAATCCGCGTCTCCTGAGCGTCAGACCCTGCTGTTTTCAGCAACTATGCCCCCCGAAGTTGCTCGTATTGCCAAAAACTACATGAAGAATCCCCACGAAATCGTCGCGGGAGAAAAAAACAAGGGTATTTCCACCGTTGATCATCGTTTCTTCCGGGTGCACGCCAGTGACAAATATTCAGCACTACGGAGGCTTATCGACGTTCAGCCCCATATTTACGGCATTGTCTTTTGCCGGACCCGGGATAGTGTCAAGGATATTGCTTCCCGATTGGGCCGGGATGGATATGCTGCCGACGCCCTTCATGGAGAGCTTTCCCAGGTGCAGCGTGAATCGGTGATGAGCCGATTCCGTCAGGGAAACCCTTCGCTTCTGATCGCTACAGACGTCGCGGCTCGTGGATTGGATGTTGATGATCTCACCCATGTAATCCATTTCGACCTTCCTGACGAAACCTCGGTATACAATCACCGCAGCGGACGTACAGGGCGGGCTGGTAAATCCGGTTCGTCTCTGGCGCTTGTCCATATGAGGGAAGGCCATCGCATTAGACGTATTGAAAGTGTATTAGGCCGCCGAATAGAAGAATCAAAGATTCCCGGCGGTGGGGAAATCTGCGAAACCCGGCTTATGAATCTGATAGACAGGGTTACTAAAGTTGAAGTGAATGACGAGGCCATCTCACCATATCTGGATGATGTCCGGGAGAAGCTTGATTCTCTCGACCGTGAAGCTCTGCTTCGCCGTTTCGTCTCAGTGGAATTCAACCGATTCCTTAAAGAGTACGGCAGCGCACCGGATCTGAACCCGCCTCCGGCTCCCAAACGAACCCGCCGTGATTCCGAGGACTTCGGAGGCCGGGGCGACGGCGGAAGTTTTCAGCGCGGTGGACGTTCTGCCGGCGGTATGGTTCGCCTTCGCATTAACCTCGGACGGCGTCAATCAGTTCTCCCTCCCCAGATAATCGGGCTCATTAATCAGGCCACACACACCAGAAATATCCGCCTGGGCCGAATAGACATCAATACTGACTGGACTGATGTACAGGTGGAAGATTCAATGGCCGACCGGGTCGAACAATCACTCAGGGGATATGACTTTCGGGGAACCACTATCAAAGTTGAACGTGGGGCCGATGGCCGTGATTCCCGAGGCAGACCCAACGGCGGTGCTCCCTATCAGGGGAAGCGAAGCGGTGGTCGGGGCGATAACTACGGTAAGGTTGGCAGACGGCGTAAATCCTAGTTTCGTGATCCGATTTTCTGTTTAAGAACCGTGAATTTTCCGGTTCGATGGATTAATATCTGGATCAGGACATATTGAATATGAAATTACGCGGTTTTCTGTTATTGATAATCCTTTTATCGTTTTCCGGTGTGTTATACGCCGAGACTCCCTGGTCGTATACCCTGGCCGTTTCCGGTCAGGACTATACCTGGACGGACGAGCACAGCGGTACCCTTATTCAAGAGCAAATGATTGGTCTGGAAATCAGAGGTTCCGCGATCTTGAACCCGATGGGTTTTTATTATGGAACCTATCTCAGTTTTGGAAGGCCCCTTGTCAGCTGGGAATATAACCCGGTTGATGAAGTGTCGTCGTATAATGACTCGGCTTATGACTTCTATGCATCTTTCGGAATTCCTTTCGGTTATCGTTGGGTTCTACCCCGTTCCTTAACCGGGGTTTATCTCGGTCTCGGTCCGTCCTTCCAGACGCTGTTCAAGTTTAATGACCATATATGGGGAAGCGGCGGCGTGTTCTGGGAGTTCGGAATCGAAACTATTAAAACGAAAGGAGTCAAGTTCAGTATGGGAACAAGGATGGTAATGGCCTGGGGGTCGTTTGCTACCGACGGTAGTGTCATTACACGTCAGCCATCTGTAACCACAACAACCTTTTTCATGGGATTGAGCTGGAGAGGTACTCGGGGATATTGATCGACTATTCCGGGGCCATTCGATTTATCAAAGATTCAGGGTAACCACGTTTTTTCATCTTCTTCCGCGTGGAACCACGCTTCCATGAACAGCGTCTGAAACTCATCACTTTTCGTTCCGGATAGAGAATCATATATCTGGCTGAAAGATCTCCATCTCTCGATTGACCGACACTTCCGGGATTGGCCAGATGAGGGGCTCCGGAATAATTTACCTCTGCGTCGTAAACAATCGGTAATGAACGAGCCCCGGTGCGGCTGTCGAAAGACCATAGAGCGGGAAGATGGGTATGTCCCACCAGCGTTAGAGAAGTTACCGCATTCCCGAGAACCCGTGTCGCTGTGGAGTCATCAAGTACGTAGCCCCAAATGGGATACTCGGGATTCCCGTGGGCCAAAGTTACCGATCTTAATTTGAGGGTTTCCGGAAGTCCCGAAAGATAGGATTTCTGCTGGTCAGTCAGTACAGCCTGGTGGATTTGAACGGCGGCCCTGGCTTCTTCATTGAAGTTCTTCGTATCAAGTTTTCCGCAAGCTGCCCAATCGTGGTTTCCTGCAACCATTATGGCATGGCGTTTTCGCAGTAATTCCAGGCATGCTCCGGGGTCCGGGCCGTACCCGGCCACATCCCCAATCACCCAAATTTCGCCGAATTCCCCTGCGGAATTACTCATAACTGCCTTAAGTGCCTCTAAATTACCATGTATATCTGCGATTACCAGAACGGGATAGGACATTCAGCCTCCAATCTCATTATAGTGAAAGGGAACCGACCCCGGGAGGGTATGTTATCTGTTTGATCGTTTCCGATCCCGTATGGGAGAGAAATTTGCTGATGTCTGGGTTCTCCTGTCCGACACCGACCGCTTTGTTTCACGTGCCCGACTTATGCCGAGGTTCGAAAGACAACTCAGGGAATGGCGTTCGAACCTCCAGCAGGCCAGAAATGACATCGATACAACCAGTGAAATCCGAGAAGAAATAGTCGCTTTTCGTCGTGCCAGGCGGGCTGAAGGATGGGAGCTGCGTCTTGGATCACTTGATGTAAAGCTGAAAGGATTTCGAAAGGACGATGCCATGTCGGTGGGTTTCCGGCGCATGGTACTCATGGTGGGGCCAAGCGGAGAAATCCGTTTTATAACCGGCAGCGCCAATCACATCGAGCTCAATTCGGAAATGAATAACCAGCTCCGGCAGTTACCGCCGTCTGAAGCTCTTGAACCTCATTATCTCTGGTACCGGCGAGTTGAAGGTGTTCTTGAGCTGGCGGGTGCAGACTCTCAAACTGAGGAATCACACGAAAGCCTCAAAGCCTACATTGAGGACCACAAATCCGATCTCGTCAGAGCCCTGTTCAAGCTTACATAATCCTTCTGAATCGCATCGTTCCTCTGTCGGCCGATGAGTCTATATAAAGATAGTCATCTTCGAAGAAGTAATTGGATGAGTTTTCTATCAGGTTGAGAAATGACGGTGCCGGAGAGCCGGGGAGCCAGGCGGCGAGGGTCATCATCATCGGAGGGATTACCGTGATCCTGTCACCTTCGACTCTGTATTCACCGCTAATCCTGTTCACTTCCAGGGACATATTCAGTGTTCCGTCTTCTGAAAAGGATCGCAGATAGTCTTCGTCGACGAGAGGTCGCATTTCTTCTACAGGAGTCACGGTTTCAATCCAGCGCCAGGTTCCGACAATGCCGGAATTGATAACTTCGGTTCCGTCGGCAAATCCCATGACACAAATCAGGCATCCAAGACCGATTACCAGGGTAATCAGAGGGCCGGGACGAGAGGTTATCATGTTCGAACTCCTTAATTTATAGTTTGATTAAAACTAAACGTTCAGCATTTCAACCGCAATACGTATTTTTCCCTGGTAGACAGAAAAATACTTTGATACGGACAAGATGTCTCCGATAGGGGAGGAATGGAGGATCCTCTCGGACAGGCCCGCAGGGCATTATACGCCTTGACGGCGGACAGCGGCGGGACGGGTTTGTTCACCCGTCCGGCAATACTGGCGCTCTCTGATGAAACATCAAGCGGGCTTCCAATACGCGCATTAAATCGCGCCTGCAGGATACTGATGACCATCACTGTGGTTTCGGAAACCGGAGCTTCGTCTGTCATTAACTCTGTCGCCTCTGAATGCGGCTTCGATGATACGGACATATTCATCGCACTATTTCAATCGGCGACCGGGTGGCACCCGGATGAGTGGCAACAGCGTTTCGGCCGTGGTAATAGGCCCATCGACAATGACCTTACTGAAACTTAACAGACTTTCAAAAAGTTACCGGGCCAGGGATCTGTTTTCAGATATGCGCCTTAAAGAAGATTGGAATAAATGGGAGAAAATGGCATTAAAATAGTCAGTTGGCCCTGATAAAAGCTTCTACAACCTCAGGATCAAACTGTGTGCCGCTGTTCTTTCTGAGTTCTTCGATAGCCTGGTTGCGGGAAAGGGCTTTTCGGTAGCGTCTGGTATTTGTCATGGCGTGGTAGGCATCCGCAACGGCGATGATTCGGGCGATTCGAGGTATCTCTTCACCCGAGAGACCATTGGGATATCCCGATCCATCCCAATGTTCCTGATGGGCCAATATGATATCTGATACTACGTGGAAATTGGAAAATGTATCCAGAAGCTGCTTGCCGATTTCCGGGTGTTTTTTCATTTGCGACATCTCTTCGTCGCTGAGTCTGGAATGATTGAAAAGGATATCATCAGAAATACCGATTTTACCGATGTCGTGAAGCAGCAGCGAATTTTTGAGCGTCATATCCACTTCAACACCAAGTGCATTGGCGATACGGGTACCGATCGCGAGAACTTCCCGGCTATGATTTCCAGTCTCGGCATCCCGAACTTCCAATGTCTGAGCAAAACTCATAGTGAGTTCTTCAATTCTCTGATCCAGGACTGCCGCATTCGCCGCTGATCGGAGTAATTCTCTGGAGGTGAGCAGGTTTCGTATCCGTGCATCGAGCTCCCTGACATTGATGGGCTTCGGCAGATAGTCATCAGCACCGATACCCAGGGCTTTGAGCTTTAGATCCTCTCCGGTCTTCGCCGTTATCAGGATAACCGGTAGATCATTCAAGCTCTCGTGATCACGGACATTCTGCAGCAGTTCATAGCCGTCCATTTTCGGCATCTGTATATCCGAAACAAGAAGATCGATATTCCCCTCGTCTATTAAAAGTTCCCAGGCCTCCTGTCCGTTCACCACACTGACAATGTTATGTCCGAGATTTGTCAGAATTTTCGACATGTAATGGCGCAGATCATCTGTATCTTCGGCGATAAGTACACGCCTTCCCGTGTTCTCTACATGTCTATTTTCACCGGAAGGAGTGTGTACTGCATAGGTGAGGCCTTCCACCTGTGCCAGATCACTGACTGGAATCTGGGAAAAGTCGAATTTTCGCCTTTCGGCGGCCCGGCGGTCCTCGGTATCCGGTTCTTCCAGTATATTCCGCCGGTCTGCGCCGCGGCGCTCAACAAATGCGTGAGGTTCGATTTCAGTAAGATCGACGGGTATTTCGATGGTAAATACCGTACCCATTTCGATTACACTTTCGACTTTGATAACACCGTGCAGAAGTCTCACCGACTCGTCGACTATGGCCAATCCCAGCCCCGTGCCGTCGTACGAGCGGGTTGTGGTACCGTCGACTTGTTCAAATCGTTTGAAAATATTAGGTAGTTGTTCCTCAGATACACCAATTCCTGTATCAGCCACGACGAGTACCAGCATGTCTTCTCTACGTTTCAAACTGACGGTAAGCCCGCCGGTTTCGGTGAATTTGATAGCGTTCCGGATAAGGTTGGTAATAATTCGTTCATATCGATCCCGGTCGATATAAATAGGTTCTCGGCTTTCTTCTTCGGACTCATAAATCAGTGTCAGCTTTTTGCGATGAGCAACCTCATGGAAAAGGGACACAATTTCCTGGGTGTAGTCAGCCATATCAACTGAGGACAACCTCAGGTGAGCTTTCCCGGCTTCCAGTTTGGAAAAGTCCAGCATCTGATTGATGAGGTCCAGCAATCTGATGGCATTTCTGTGCATTTGGTCGAGAAGCTCATTCTGATCGAGATTCAGGTTACCCACATCGCCCTGTCTCATGCTCTGCAGCGGGGCAATAATGGAGGTGAGGGGAGTGCGAACTTCATGGCTAACATTTGCGAAGAACTGGGTTTTCAGTTTATCGAGGTTCTTGAGTTCATCGTTGGCTCTTGCGAGATTGAATCGGCCGATAAATTCCTGACGCCTCATTTGTTCGGCGATTCTGGCACTGACGTTGATAAAGAATATGATGCCGAAGAAGAATGTTAAATTCGTAATAAGAACGGAGGGTTGGTCTACAGCATTGACTATTACAATCGGTATCAGATACCCGGCAAAGACAATCATTGTGACAATAAGGGTGCTGCGGAATGACATAGGGTATATAGAAAGCAGGAAAAGAAGTGTGAGAATGAGCCCGACATAGTAGGAGCTCAAATATCCATCAGACATATGTATCATGATGAGAATCGAAAAACTCAGGGTGAGGTACTGGAATATGGCAATGACTTGCGGATATTTTCTACTTGGCTTGAAAAACGATGCAACCAGTCCCATGACAAGGACGCCTTCAGAAATCAGCCGCATCATAAGAAAGAAAGAAAACAGTTCCTTGTAAACAACCAGATCCAGTATTGCAAACAGCGGATAGAAAATTATTGCCCACATCGAACCGGTCCGGACTCTCCGATGGAAGAATTCAGCTTGTTCGTTATTATAGGCCTCCTCTATTGTGCTATTTGCAAAATGAACCATTTTTCCTCATGTGGACGTCAATATTTGGCAATTAACCAGGTCAAAAAATTCTCCCAGAGTTTCCAGGCAAACTAATTCACCTTCATCCAACGGGATACCGAAATGGTGCTCGATACGGGCCACTATTTCCATCTGTTTCAACGAGTCCACAAGAAGATCATTACGAAGGTGGATATCGTTATGGATTTCTTCAATCGGAAAACCGGCAACTTTAGCAATAATGGATTTGATGGAATTTTCAATTTTAACTTGCTCGCTCATCTTTATGCTTCCTTTAAATTCCGTAAAAATACTTGCCGATAGTACTGGTTCTTTTTATCCAGGTATTCCTGGTTGTAAATCGTTTTATAGGTTTCCAGCAGCCCCTCTTCTATTTCTTCGCGGCTCAATATCGGATGATCCACATTTACGTCGAAAAAGGTATAATTTTCCCATCCTGTTTTGAGCACTCTCTTATTTTTTCGGAGTCTTTCCCTTAAATCTGTACCCGGTAATGGTGTTAAAACGGTAATTTGTGCCCCTGAGAGATAATTATCGGTAACAAACTTGCCCAGCTCCCCGAAAGTCTCTTTTGTGTCATAGTCATAACCGACGATAAATGCTCCGTAGACCCCGATCCCGGCCTCGGTGATATTCCTTATATATTCCGCATATCGATTTAGTTTTTTATGCTTCCATTTTGTATTGTTCATAAGACCGAGATTTCTGGGATCAAGGCTCTCAAAACCTATAAATAAAATGGAGCAGCCGGAATTCTTGAGTTGTTTCAAAAATTCGGGATCCTTGCCGATAGTGACATCGGCCTGGGCGACAAAAGATATTCCGGCATCTTTAAGTCCCTCCAGCAACGCATCATTCCGATCCTTTTT
>RCND010001786.1_pt1 | contig 12103 bp, 8 predicted proteins | sample 2041351 | NCBI WGS metagenome assembly RCND01 (sample SAMN09708230, study PRJNA481090) | Marine sediment metagenome, whole genome shotgun sequencing project. | biome: marine sediment; feature: ocean; material: sediment; isolation source: Sewage treatment plant 12B marine sediment (STP12B) ...
AAAAGAGCGGGGCCCTGGTTATGTTGGGAATTGAAGTTGGTACTTGGAAATTCAACGAAAACAGCAATGCCATTGTATTGGAATCGGATTTTGACAAAGATTTTAGTGGCGAGATGCGCATCCTGAATCTTACTGAAAAAGAGCTGGTAGTGGACAAAGATGGCGCAAAACTATTCTACCAGAGAATCGACCAGGCTGTAATTACAGCGGGTAATAAAAATTCAGGACTCTTTGGTACGTGGGAATTAGAGGGTCACCCCGATCCCGGTTTAAACACGCTTCTCACCTTTAAGGAACCCGATTTAATGACCATTATTGAAAAGGGGGAAGGCTATGTTGGAAGGACGTCCGGCACGTGGATTTTCAATGAGCAGGACATGTCGCTTTTAATGATTGGGCACATGGGTGATAATGGCTTTAATGGTGAAAATAAGGTGCTTGAACTTGACGATGAAACACTTTCCCTGGAAAACAATGGTAGGGTATTTAAGGCCAAAAGAAAGAAGTCAATGCCTCTTAAAATTGAAAGGCTCACTTTTAGCGAGGATGATTTCTTTACTGATGATGGTGACTACAAGTATGAAGACGAGGCCGGAAATTTACCCTGGGCCAAGTGGTCGGAAATGAAGACGGGCCTCTTAAAGGTAAAAGAGTTGGTCTACAATTATTCCACACTGATTGAAGATACAGAAACCTTCGACAGCAAGATTCTCAGGGCCAATGTGGAGGCAAGTTTAGAAGAAGAGGGATATCATATTGACTTCATTTTTTATGGATACGACAGTTTTAATCCTCCCGATGATGCCCAGATCCCCCCAAACCCCGATTACTATCAAGATCTGTATCCCTTGCATGAAAATACGTACAGAATAGCAGGAAGCGAGCAGATTACCACTCCTGCCGGCACCTTCGACTGCACCGTCGTAGAAGCTATTGGAGATTCTGAGGTACTTAAGAAATTATGGATGATCAATGACAGATTGGGCATCTATGCCAGAATCATTGAAGAGGATCCTGACGAGACTTTTGGACACTATATTATTTATGAATTACAAGAGATAAAAACAGTTGACTAATATGAAAAACTTAAGCATCATTTTTTCACTTGCTATTGTTGCCGTCAGTTGCAATTCTCAGCAGAATAAGGCCTTAAAACGTTACGATGTGAAATCAGGCATTGTCGAATACACAACTACCATATCCGGGAAAATGATGGGAAGCACTGTCAGCGGAGAGGGTAGCGAAAATCTGTTCTTCAAAGATTTTGGAGCTATTGAGTTAAAGGAAGAGGAATCGAGCCAGACCACCACGACGAATATATTTGGACGCGGACAAACGGAGACGGAAAGTACGCATACGATGAATAAGTTAGATCGTGGCGAGAGTTATTTTGTGGATTTTGATAAGAAACAAATCCATGCCGGCAGAGATATTGCCATGGACATGACTAAAGCTTATTATCCGGATGCCGATGCCGGAGAGATGGGCGAGAGCATGCTGGAAAGTATGGGAGGAGAAAAAACAGGCAGCGAAAAATTCCTGGGATACACCTGTGAAGTATGGGAATTCACAGGAGGGAAACAGTTGCTCTATAAGGGGGTGTTGCTCAAATTCGAGATGACTGTCCTTGGAATGACAACAACCATCCAGGCAAAGAAAGCTGATTTTAATGTGTCGGTGCCGGAGAAATCCTTTAAACTTCCCGATTTCCCCATGGCTGAGTACTAAAGCAATTCAGAAATAACGCTCTGCAATTTATCAGCTAATATAGGCTTGGTAAGATACTCGTCACAGCCAGCTTCGATGGCTTTTTCCCGGTCCCCTGCCATAGCAAAGGCAGTCTGTGCCACAATGGGTATTTCGGGATATTTGGCCTTAATGGCTCTGGTTGTTTCGTAACCATCTATTCCAGGTAATTTCAAATCCATTAATATCAACCTGGTTTGGGGATTATTTTCTATAAATGTAATTGCAGAGTTCCCGTCGGAAACGCAATCAATATGAAATTCTGAAGGTTCTAGTATCTGTTTTACCAAAGCCTGGCTGGCTGGGTCATCTTCAACCAGCAATATGGATTGCTTTTCAGCCTTTTCAATGTTCTGATTAACAGTGGGGGCGTTTTCTGTTGCTCGAGACTCTGATTCACCAATCCTGTGAGGAAGAGATACGTGGAATACAGTTCCCTTTTCAGCTTCACTTTCAAACCAAATTTTCCCATTCAGTATACCTACGATTTTCGCTGCAATGGGAAGACCTATTCCGGTGCCTTCCGTATTCAATTCTTTATAGCTGAATGTCGTAAATCTGTCAAATATTTTTTCCTGATTTGCCACAGGGATCCCGGTGCCGGTATCCGAAACTGAAAAATGCAATTCTTTATTATTTTTCTCGCATCTCAATTTGATCTCGCCATGTGAAGTGAATTTCACCGCATTGCTTAGCAGGTTGGACAAAACCTGCTTCAATCGAATGGGATCTGAAAAAGTTTCAATGTCATTTCCCTGTATCTGGCATGACAAATTCACTTCGCTTTTTCCCTTATTTATTAGTTCAATTTTGTAAGTTTCCTGCAATTCAGCGAAAGTGTCTTTGATGTTGAAATTGGAATATTCAAGTTTCAATACTCCGGCTTCAATTATTGAAAGATCCAGGATATCGTTGATCAGATGCAATAGATTATTACTGTTTTTCTGTATGAAACCAATGTATTTTTCATTCATTTCAGGAGCATTATCCTCTTTTAACAGATTGCTGAATCCAATGATGGAATTCATAGGTGTACGAATCTCATGGGACATATTTGCCAGAAATGCCGACTTAAGCTTATCTGAGCGGATGGCATTCTCCTTTTTGCGTGTAAAATCGCGTTTCACAGTGTAGAGCAAGATTATCAGCAAAGAGGAGTAGAGTGTGAGGCTTAAAAATATGTCAACACTTCTTACACGGTCTTCGGGATATAGAAAAACTTCGGGCGGTGCGTTTATATCAATCAGAAAAAGAATAGCTATGTTGATATAGTATATCAATAACAAAATGAAGAGAGATTTCCCTTCCCATACCCATAGAACAAGTGCTCCAAAAATTAAAATAAAGAACAAAACCGGACCGTTTGAAAGGAACTTTGTATACCAGGTCAAATCAAGTAAAAAAAGTCCAAGCAAGGATAAAAGTAGCTTTGGTATTAAGAGGCATTTTGCAAATCTGGTTATAAAATACAATCCCAATAACATAAGCGAGCTAGATCCTGCAATAACTGCTGGCGCTAGTTTTAGATCCATAAATATATGGACAACGCATATAACAAGTAAAAAAACGAATCCAACAAAGCAGGTAATTGTAACGAAATATCTTTCCGATTCGATCTGATCTACATCACCAAATAGGGAATTTCTATACCTACCTATTGGAGAGTCTGCAGATTTGTTGGGGCTATATAATTCCAAAGTAAGAAGCTAATTAAAGTGATTTGTTTTAAAAGTAGAAAAAAAAAGGCCGTGAACTTTATAACAGTGACCCGAACTATTATAATGGCCCTAAATAGAATTCATCTACAAGGTTTTTAAACTTATCAGAATACTTATGTCTCGTTTCAGTTTCAATAATAAGTACATCTTCAATGGCTTTGCCCGGAATAGAAGAACACTCCAGTAAGACCCGCTTGATCGGTTTCCCCGGTGCTGGTATAACCCGGGTAAGCCGATTACAGTACAACTTATGCGCCGTGATCAGATCCATGGCCTGTGCTTCCTTATGAATAGGCAGGATCAGGCTGATGATGGTGGTACTATTCATCAGTGGAACGGAGCATCTGAAAAGATCCTCCAGGGGCAGGCTGTCATCGTGCCTGGCGAGGTTTTTTTCTTTGGAAGCTGTTTTATAAGAACCAGTGAAAAAAGGCGGATTGCAAATAATCAGCTCATAGCGTCTTTTGCACTGGGAAGAATAGTCCTGGAAAGAGGATGGTATACAATGTATGCTTTCTTTCCAGCGTGAATTCTGGAAATTCTCTTTGGCCTGACTGGCAGATGATGGATCGATTTCCAGTGCATCCACCTCCACATTCTTAGCTCGCTGGGCTATCATAAGGGCAATCAGCCCGGTTCCGCATCCAATGTCCAGCACCCTGCTACCGGTTCCGGGTACCGATGCCCATGCACCAAGAAGAACACCGTCGGTTCCCACTTTCATGGCGGCACGTTCCTGTTGTATGGTGAACTGCTTAAAACGAAACCAGGTGTTGGACATATGTATTATTATTAATTTTTATTTAGTTGAAAGATCTTTATTATCTGATTGTACACCTTGTCTACGGAAATACTGCTTAAGCCCATTTCTTTGAAAATGGATGGAGGGGGCAGATTTCCTTTAATGGCATCGACAAATTCCTGCAAATCGGATTTAATAGGTTCAGGCAGTTCAAATATATCCTCTTCAGTCAATAGTACCACTAAGCGAAACACATCCCCCTTGTGTTTGCGTAGGTTTCTGGATTCTTCCTTGCTTCCTCCTGCGATGCGACTGGCAATTTCCAGGTAGGCTTTTGCTTTTAAGCAAATCAGAGCTTCAGTTTTGGCAATGTGCAGACTGTTCTTCAATACGCTGTGATCCAGTAGATAATGGTAATAGTCGTCGTTTAATAATATTGCAGAAAGGCTGGTCAATTCATCCGCCACGGGTATAGGGGTAAGGTGTGCTTCTTCATCCAAATCCATCAGGTCGGGATTTCGGGCAAACAGTTCTAGCTGAAAAGGGAATTCTGTGTTTTCTGGCTTTATAAACCTGTAATATTTTCGCTCTGTATCACTTTTTTCCTTCTGCTCGTATTGGCCATCCTTAATAAACTGCCAGAACTTTTTTACAAAGTCAGCAGATAAAACTTCCACTACCAAAATTATATCTATATCCCTGGTTGCGCGGGGTGTAAGTCCTGCTTCATCAATTATTAAATCACAGGCAGTCCCTCCTATAATTATATAGTGTTCCTTGAAGTCCTTGAAGTATTTTGTAAATGCCCCTAATCCTCTTACCATACCATATTATTGATGATTTGTTCCAGTGCCATTTCGATGCGTTCGTCAGGTTTGTTCCTGAAGCATAAGTAGAGAGAGAGCGGGTCAACAAATTCTGTTTGTGTTAACAGGCAAGGATTGTATTTCCATTCTTCGATGCAGATATTACCTTCAAGGGGCCCTGTAATTTTCAGGTTAACACCACCAATTAATCGGGGGTAGCCTGGTTTTACTGCGTAGTAATCAATCACATCCTCGTTTATATCAGAGTAATATGCAAGCGCATTCATATCCGATTTGTAAAGGTTTTTGTCCTTAATCCAACCATTGTAGTATTGAGTCTTTCTTACCGGATTGCTCATCAATGGCTCAGCCTTTACCCATAACTCCTTCTTATTACCCTCAAAATGTAAAAACTTGTCTTTTGTTCCTTGCAGGGAGCATAAGCCAATGTTGTGTAAGAAATAAGCAGCCCTTGTAATAGTCATGGCATTGTAAGAAAGCTTTTCCGCTATTCCTTTAAGGTTAATACCTTCCAGCGAATCTACCTGCAGATGATACAGGAGCAGGAATTGTGCGGCAGGTTGCATGTTTTGAGGCTGACCTTTAGGTTTAACCCCGAATTCTTTCAGATCGATCAGCAAATCGGGTAGATACATTTGTTTACCTGGGATGATGAAGGGGATTTTTTTTTCAATTAGCCTCAAGCGTTTGTATGCTTCAAGCTGATTTATGACAGCTACTGTAATGGTGTCAAATGTTGCCCTGATTGTATCAAGATGTTTCCTTAAGCCATCTGTAGTAAAGCTGTGTTGGACAAAGACAAGCAATATATCCTGCTGATATAGCTTTATGAGCTGAAAACTATATTCTTCTGCAATATACATTGGCAAAGCCTTTAACCTGGCGGCCTTTAATGGATTGACTTCTGTTTCAATCCCTAAAGCATCTTTTAGATATTTTTTCAGGTTCTCCATACATTTCATAGTAACATTAATATTGCATAATAACATTAGACATGATATAGTGCAAATATAATGGTATTATATTGCAAATAAATATATAGGTGTGTTATTTGGCGTACGCTTTGGCGATTTCGATTGAGCAATTAGCATTTCGCCCGGAAGAACACCGTCGGTTCTCACTTTCATGGCGGCACGTTCCTGTTGTATGGTAAACTGCTTAAAACGAAACCAGGTGTTGGGCAAAGCTTTTGGATTAGTGAACACACTGGTGTAAGTGATTCTGTAATGCCGGAATCCTAATCTAAAACAGCCGAATACTCAAATGCTATTTTAATTGATTTCGAAAAGTGTGAATATTGATCAATACTTAGAATCATTCACATACCGCCTTATGAAACAGCTATATCTAAGGAAAATCCGATCCGTAATTTTGCTGGCATCTTTCTTTTTTACAGGATGTGCTCAGGCCCCTGGTGCTAATCCAATACAAAAAACAATCATTCGTGGAGGGATCACAAATTTCGAAGATCCTTCTGAGCTACCGGCACTGGAGTTATTCAACTTCATGCCATTTATTAGTGAATGGGATTTACAGAGTCGTTACATTAAGCAGGATGGAGCCTTCCAGTTCGAGTTTGTGCATTTATATCCCATGGATATCATGATCACTTTTAGGGAGCTGTTTTCGGTTTATGCACATCCGGGCGACAGTATATTCCTGAGCATTGATGCCAGGATGTTGTTTGACACCTCAAATACCATTGGCTATGAAAACAAGTACATACAGATTAAATGTGCCAGACAAAAATTCCAGGACGACTATCAGGATTTTATGCTGGCTTTCAATGGTGAGTATAATTCAGAAAAAAGTTTTCTAGCCCAAGAAGAGGCGCAAGAAGAACTTGATCATGCTGAATATACTTTATATATGCAGGAGCGTTCTGAAATTCAATATGCTTTTCTGAAGGAGTATAAACAAACACACCAGCCTTGCGCTGAATTTCAGAAATGGGTCGACAATTGGATCTATTTATCAGAACCACAAGAATTACTCAGGTATGCCTGGTTACACCCCATGCTGAATGAATTGGATAGAACTTCTTTTAAGCTACCCGGGGAGTACTATAGATTTCTGGAAGACGAAAGGCTCAATGATGAAAGACTATTCGCTTCTCAAAAATACGCTGGATTTCTGCACGAGTTGTATATGCATCTGTACCGGGAGTTTCATCAGAGTGAATTACACAGTTCATTCGATACCTTGTTTAAGGCCGGTGATAAGACAGAAGCCTATCGCCTGAATCTGAATTATATCATTGATAACTCGACCGGGTTTGAGCAGGAGTACTTTGTCGCCAGATTATTATCCAGGTTGATTTACTGGAAGCTTTCTGATGAATTCGAAGCGCTATATGACCCTTCGCTTGTGGGAAGAGACGATTTCAATCAAATCCTTGCAAAGGAGTACTCTGATCTTCAAAAACTAATGGCAGCACCGGTTTTTGCCAGGGATCTGAATTTGCATGATTCCGGTGTTGCAGCAGATGATTTGATTTTCAAATTCTTGCCGGAGAAATTCCCGAATAAGGTCATTTATGTGGATTTCTGGGCGCCCTGGTGCGGGCCCTGTATGGCCGAAATGCCGCATTCCAAAGAATTGCAGGAAAAGTTTAAAGGGAAGGATGTGGTTTTCGTTTTTCTTGCCAGTAAGTGTACCGAAAAATCCTGGAAGGCCACAATCGCTCAGAAACAGTTATCAGGAGAACATTTCTTGCTCACTGATAAGGAGTATGCCCTCTTAGCTGAGAAGTTTAATATCGCGGGGATCCCCAGGTACATGATCATTGATAAACAAGGGGTGGTGGTAAAGACCGACGCTCCCCGGCCAGGCGATGAAAGTCTTATTGAAATACTGGAAAATTTGTTTGACTAATCAGACATGCTTAAATTGAAAATAAATATGAATACATTATTTCGCTCATCTGCTTTTCTTCTTCTCCTGGCAACGACAGCCAGCCTTTTTTCTCAAGGCAAGGAAGCTGTGGCCCATATTTCTGGAAAAATACTATTCGGACAGGATACTTCTATCTTAATTCGGCCTTATTCGGTCATCATTCAAAAGACCTGGCCCATCACCTTTAAGCAATTTGAGCAACAAAAGATTGACACCTCAGATTACAGCTTCAATTTAAGTATGGATTTGGACCAGCTGACCCATGGAGCTCTAAGGGTTAGCATTTTTCGGGATATTGATTCAACTGCCATAGAACAACATAGATTCTGGAGCTTGTCTGAAATCCCTGATGGTTTTTTCTCCACGATATATACAGCAAAATTTATTTACACCAGGGTTGATTTTGTCATTGAACCCGGCGATAGTCTGCATATGGTGATCAATTTTGATAAGACGGATCAACATGGCAGAGTTTGGGTAGACTTTTCGGGTAGGGGTGGAGCCAACAATAACTTGAAGCGGTCGAGGGACTACTTTAAAATCAGCTCCGAAAATTTTAGGGTAGCCCTGGAAGTGGGATTAAGCAATGAAGATTTGCTTATGAAAAATGAGATGAAGAACTTAAAGGAGGCGAAAGATTCTATTTCTCCGGCCTATTTCCACTTATTAGAAACGGATGCCTTATTCAGCAATTACAGGATGAAGCATCAATTGATTCGAGCAAATCTGTATGATTTGGATCATTCAGTTGACGAGAAACGAAAACTGGCCCGTGGCTACTATGCATTTATGGATACACTGAGCCTTGAATCGGCATATGTTCATTCCTCAAACTTCCGGAACTATCTGGTCTTTTATCTGGAATATGTAAACAGAATAGTGACGGGTCGGGATGTTCCATATAATGTGGGTGAAAAAAGCAATTTCCTGGCAAAAGCAATTTTCGAAAAGGATGTATTAAAGGCTTTCCTTTATGAAAGACTGATATTTCAACTGGAAGGGTTGAATTACTATCCGGATGTAATTTTTCTGTATAAGGAATTCATTGATCAATTTCCGGGTACGCCAGAATCGTACCGCTTAACACAGATCTATAAGAAGCATTACCCCGTAACTGTGGGCCAGCAGGCCCCTGAGCTTGAGCTAATCGACTCGCTGGGTCATGCCACATACCTGTCAGAGCTTAGAGGTAGAGTGCTTATCATTTCAACGCATAAAAAAATAGTGGATAATGAATGTATCAGGATTGCTTTAAATCCCAAGTATCACCTCAGGGAGCATTGGGATTGGACCTCTTTTGACTACTATGTGAAAGATGGTAGCTCAAATACACACCTGCAAGACTACCAGTTTTTGTCCACTGATCGGTATAGTTTTATTGTCGGGAAGAGTGGGAAAATCAGCGCCTATGGATTCAATGCGGACACGATGGAAAAGAAAATCTCCGAACTGAAATCAGAAAGGTATACTGTCCTTACAAGATGGAATGACTATGCACAAAAGCATACCCGTGGAATAATTGCGTTTTTATCAGTCCTACTTTTATTAACCCTGGTATTCATTGTCATGGCAAGACTCAAGCAAAAACGCCAGGTCCTGATTAAGAGGCAATTGAATAGTGAGTTAAAAGCCATACGTTCACAATTAAATCCGCATTTCCTTTTTAACTCTCTTAACTCAATTCAAAGTTTCATTAATAAATGCGATACGAAAACTGCGAATATGCACCTCTCTAAGTTTTCGCTACTTATGAGGAAGGTGATTGAATTATCTGAAAAGGAGAGTATATCTCTTAAAGAGGAGCTGGATTTTAATAAAACATTTATTGAGCTTGAGCAGTTGAGATATGGGTTTAAATGTACATTTGATATTGATGAAACAATTGATCTTTACAATGTGGAAATACCGGGCATGATTATCCAGCCCTTTATTGAAAATGCAATTGTTCATGCAATGGCTGATATGGGAGAGAAAGGTGAATTAAGCATTTCTGTAAAGGAGACCGATAACAATGAAATATTTGTTGAAATTGCAGATAACGGGAAAGGATTTCAGACGGTCAAAGAGAAAGGATTTGGCCTGAGAAGCAGTCGGGAACGTATCGATTTAGTAAATTCTCAGAGCAGGAAGAAAATCGAACTACACATTGAGAGTACTACCGATAAGCAAACAAAAAGAGGAACTACCGTTAAACTGATGATCCCCAAAAAATACTGATGGCAATTAAAGCGCTGATTGTTGACGATGAATTAAATAACAGGGAAAATCTTCATTCTCTTCTTTCAGAGTATTGCAAAGATGTGGAGGTAGTCGGGCTGGCCGATTCTGTCGACTCGGCTTTTAAGCTGATTAAATCTGAAAAGCCCGACCTGGTATTCCTGGATATTAAAATGCCTGATAAAGATGGCTTCCAACTCCTGGAAAACTTAAACGAGATTAATTTTGAGCTCATCATTGTTACTGCCTATAATCAGTTTGCCATTCAGGCTATCAAGTTTTGCGCCATTGATTATTTATTGAAACCCATCGATATTGTGGAGTTAAGCAATGCCGTTGATAATGTTTCCAGGCGATTGAACCATAAACAGGAAAACGAGCGCTTAAAGCAACTGGTCAATCATTTAAACAGCAATGGTTCACCAGCAAAAATTGGACTGGCCAGTCAAAATAAAGTCGATTTTGTGGAGATCGCCCGGATAACAAGGTGTGAAGCCGACAATAACTACACGCATGTATTTCTTGATAAGCAGGAAAAGATGACCATTTCAAAAACCTTAAGGGAGTTTGAAGAATTGTTAAAGGATCATGGTTTTATCCGGCTGCACCAATCTCATTTAATCAACTCCGCCTATATACAATCTTACCAAAAAAGCGATGGAGGATATATAAGAATGATGGATGATACCATCATTCCTATTTCGAGAACCAGGAAGAATGAAATTATCGCTCTTTTGAAGAAGAATGCCTCCATATAAACAAGACGTAAGGCAGCTGTGATGAGGCTCTGCCTGGTTCGACTGGTGCTTGATTTAACGTAGAGGCTTATAACCAGAAGGGATTCCTCTCAGGCTGGTGAAATTCAAACTTGCGAATTAGCTGGCAGATCATCTTTGTCTTTTTACTACTTTTAGTGCTTTTTATGATAGCACATAAGGAATCATCTGTTTTTTTAATACTGACTCTGGCCATGTTGTCAGCCTTCGGTCCCTTTGTGACCGATTTATATCTTCCTTCCTTGCCGCTGCTTGCCGATTATTTTCATACCTCTGCCTCTCTGGCACAGATGAGTCTGTCCTTAAGTATGTTGGGACTTGCTCTCGGTCAGCTGCTTGTGGGACCTCTTAGTGATAAGTATGGCCGAAAAGGTCCCTTGCTGATCTCTATGTGGATTTTTATTATCTCTACAATTGCCTGCCTTTTTTCCTGGAATATTTATGTTTTTGTGATTTTAAGATTGATTCAGGGAATGGCAGGTTCCGGGGGAATAGTTCTGTCAAAATCCATTCCTACCGATCTGTTTAGCGGTAAGGAACTTGCAAAATATTTGGCTATAATCAGCGCAATAAATGGAATTGCTCCTGTGATTTCACCCGTCCTGGGAGGTTTGCTGCTGGAATTCACTGATTGGAGGGGGATTTTCATGGTACTGTTGGGATTAGGTATTGTAATCCTGATTATGTCTTACAATCTCAAAGAATCGCTTCCTACAGAAAAAAGAAGTAACACGAGTACCTTTTCCACATTCATATCACTGGAGAAAGTTTTTCGCAATCCTACCTATGTTTACAACACCTTCACCCTGATGGCGGCGGCAGTCGTATTATTCTCATATATTGCATCATCACCCTTTATCATACAGGAACACTACGGATATTCACCTCTTGTTTTCAGTCTTTGTTTTTCATTAAATGCCATTGGAATTACAATAGGTTCTGCACTATCTATACGCTTCAAACAGGCTAAGAACAGTGTATTGACAGGTAGTACAGGGATAGTCGTCTTTGCCCTGGCAACTGCATTTTGCCTTGTTCAGGATATGGCCTTCATATATTTCGAAAGCTTCATCCTGATCATGATGATATTTCTAGGATTATTATTGCCCTCAACAACTGCTCTGGCTCTGGATAGCGAAAGAGAAAGTGCAGGAGCTGCATCTGCCGGTATTGGTGCATTAA
>RCND010002473.1_pt1 | contig 12103 bp, 4 predicted proteins | sample 2041351 | NCBI WGS metagenome assembly RCND01 (sample SAMN09708230, study PRJNA481090) | Marine sediment metagenome, whole genome shotgun sequencing project. | biome: marine sediment; feature: ocean; material: sediment; isolation source: Sewage treatment plant 12B marine sediment (STP12B) ...
GTACTTTTGGTAAAGGTTTAATTAAATACAATCTTAAAACTAAGGAAATATCACAATTCAATAGCGATTTACCCGATGATCGAGGGCTGTCGAACAATAGAGTTCGTTCTGTATTGATCGACACATCAAAAAGGGTTTGGGTTGGGACCCAAAGTGGGCTCAATTATTTTAATCTGGATGACCTTGGTAAGCAAGATTTTAAAATTCACCATTTTTTTTATGATAAATCAATTAGCTCGGGTATTGATATCTTAACCGTTTTTGAAGATAGTTATAAAAATATATGGGTTGGAACCAAAGGGAATGGCTTCTATTTATTTAGTGAAAATGATTTCACTAAAGTGCCCCTCCAGATAAACGATCTTGAAATCTCATCAGTACGATCAATCATTGAGGATAAAAACCAAACACTCTGGATCGGCTCAAATCAAGGTATCTTAAAATTCAATCCAAAATCAAATAACTTAACCTTATACGACCAAACTGATGGCTTGATCAGTAATGAATTCAATAACAACAGCGCCTTGAATTTTAAGGACAACACCTTCTATTTTGGTTGCCTGGCAGGAGTTACCTTTTTCAATCCAGATAATATCGAATTAAACAGTTTTGCACCACAGGTTCTTTTAACTGATCTAAAGATTAAAAATGCTTCGGTTAAAGTAGATGGTGAATCTGGAATCCTAACAAAGAGTATTTCTTATACCAACAACATCGAGCTTTCTTACGATAAAGCCAATTTTTCTATTGAATTTGCCATACCGAGCTATATCAATTCTTCCAATAATCAATATGCCTTTAGATTAAAAGGCTTGGAAGACGGTTGGATTACCACTAAAAATAATGAAGCTAGTTTTACCATACAAAATCCGGGGATCTATACATTTGAAGTTAAAGGAGCAAATAACAATGGGGTTTGGAATGAACAAGCTACCACTTTAGAAATTGTTGTCAGACCTGCTCCATGGAGGAGTTTGTGGGCTTTTATTTTGTATGCAATTCTTATAGGCCTTGCCTTAATAAGTTTAATCTTCTTTTTAAAATCAAAAGCCAAATTAAAACATGAATTACAGTTAGAACATTTAGAGAATGAAAGAAATGAAGAAATTAACAAAACAAAACTGCAGTTCTTTACCAATATTTCACATGAATTCAGAACCCCTTTAACCCTTATTCTTGGTCCATTGCAACAAGTTTTAATTGAGTATAAAGGCAGCAATCAAATTTATAAAAAATTACTTGTCATTGAGAATAGCGCCAATCACCTATTACAGCTGATCAACAGGCTTATGGATTTTCGAAAATTAGAGAACAAACAGTTTAAGCTGCAATCAGCTGAAGGAAATATTGTTAAATTCTTAAAAGAAATCTACCTGTCTTTTACCGAATATGCTAAAATTGGAAAATACACCTATACCTTTGACACCATTGATGAAGAGATTCTAGTTTATTACGATAGGGCCAAGTTAGAACGGGTGTTTTTCAACCTCATCTCAAATGCTTTTCGTTATACTCCAAAAAAAGGAAGCATTGCTATACATATAAAAAAAGAGGCGCAAAATATCATTATTGAGATTGAAGATTCAGGTGTTGGAATTGTTGAAGAATATAAAGATAAAATATTCGATCGCTTTTTTGAAATTCCTATCCATAACGAACCTCAAGAGAAGTATAACAAAGGAACAGGTATTGGTCTTTCAATTGCAAACAATATTATAAAACTGCATCGCGGTACCATCAATGTGAAAAACAACCTAACGAGGGGTTCTATATTTACAGTTTCCCTTCCACTTGGCCGAGAACACCTCAGTGAATCAGAAGTGTTAAAGGATTTTAAAATTAGTGATGATCTCTCTCAATATGAGTCTCAATTAAAACAGGAGCAAATTAACATTTTACCAGAAGCTTCAGAGATCACAATAGACAGTGAAAAGCCAACTGTATTGGTTGTTGAAGATAACCAACCGCTTCGCGTATTTATTAAGAATTTGTTGCATCTTGACTACAATGTATTGGAAGCTGAGGACGGAGAGGCTGCCATGAAAACAACTTTAAAGAACCTACCCGACCTGGTCATTAGCGATGTAATTATGCCAAAAATGGTAGGGACTGAGCTTTGCGCAAAAATCAAAGAGAATATAAAAACGAGCCACATTCCGGTCATATTATTAACGTCAAGAACGTCATTGATCTATAAATTTGAAGGATTAGAAAGTGGCGCTGATGGATATATCAGTAAACCATTTAACATCTTAGAATTTAAACTAAAAATCAAAAATATTCTTGAGTCTGTACACCGATTGAAAGAAAAGTTTTCAGTTGAAGATCACTTCTTACCCAATGAAATAGCTATTTCGTCTATTGATGAAGAGTTACTAAAAAAAGCATATAAAATTGTTGAAAGCAATATCGCTAATGATCAATTTGATGTTCCCTATTTTTGCTCAGAATTGGGTGTAAGCCGAACGATGCTATTCACAAAAATTAAAGCCTGGACCAATTTCACACCCAATGAATTTATTCATGAAATAAGAATGAAACGTGCTGCTCAATTATTAGAACAGGACAAAATCATTATATCTCAAATCAGTTATAAGGTTGGTTTTAAAAACCCTAAGTATTTTAGCAAGTGTTTTCAAAAGAAATATGGTATTACACCTACACAGTACCAACAGAAATTCTTTAGTACCGAATAAAAACTTCTAGAATTTCTCTCTTTAGCCCTTGATTTTCAATACAATTGGATAATTGAATACCCTATTTTGAATTTTTATTTCCTTTCTCCTATTTACATTTGGTATATGAATTTAAAAAAAACTAAAAAATTCTCAATAGAGATCATATTGGTGATTCTGATCATTTCTTTGTGCTTATTGATTATTTACTTTAGTTAGAATTAACTCAAAAATCTGTTATATGCAATTAAACAAAATGAAATTTGTCCGGGGTAATTTCTTATTATTCCTACTCCTTTTTGGAGCATCAATGTATGCCCAGGAAAGAACTGTAACCGGAAAGATTACGTCAAATGAAGATTCACTTGGCCTACCGGGAGTAAACATTTTAGTGAAAGGGACCTCAACGGGTACCTCCACTGATATCGATGGTAACTACAATATAACTGTTCCAGATGATACGGCTATTATTACGATTAGCTTTATTGGTCATCTTACACAGGAAATAACTGTAAATGGTCAAAGTACCATAGACGTAATTTTAGAAGTTGACAATAACCAGCTTGATGAAGTTATTGTTGTTGGTTATGGGGCGGTTAAAAAATCTGACATTACTGGTTCGGTATCTTCAGTGAATTCTGAAGAACTAAATGCCTATCCGGTATTGAATGCGGAACAAGCTTTACAAGGTAGAGCTGCCGGGGTTGCAGTACAAACTAAAAACGGAGGTGAACCTGGAGCTCCACTTTCAGTAACCATTAGAGGAAACACTTCTATTAGTGCAAGTAGTTCAGCACTCGTTGTTGTTGATGGTTTTGTTGGTGCTACCATGCCACAGGCTGCAGATATACAATCCATGGAGATTCTAAAGGATGCCTCAGCTACTGCGATCTATGGATCAAGAGGTGCTAATGGGGTGATCTTGGTTACGACCAAAAAAGGGCGTAAAGGAAAAATGAATGTTGAATTTAACGGAACCTACTCGATTCAAAATGTAGCAGACCAATTAGAAATGCTTAATGCTGATCAATGGTCTACTTATTATCAGCAAATCAACCCTGCCTACGTTCAAGGCCCTGAAGATACAGATTGGCAAGACCTAATCTATCGTTCAGGTGCAACTCAGGATTATCAACTTGCCTTCTCAGGTGGGTCTGAAAAAATTAACTACTATGTTTCTGGAAACTACTTTGACCAAAAAGGAGTTGTTGAGAATTCAGGATTCAATCGTTTGTCATTCTTAAGTAATCTTGACGCGCAAATAACGGATAAGTTTAAAGTTGGTTTTAACACTTTTGGAAGTCGTAATGAGAAATCTGGAATATCTACCCAGGCTGACACCGGTGGTTTTGGTACAGGAGATGTTATATCTCTTTCCTTGAGAATGAATCCTGATCTAGGCGTTTTTGATGAGGATGGAAACGTTACTACAAAATCAGTAGGTGATGAACTCGATAACCCATATGCCATCGCAACACAAAGAGTGGATGAAACGACTACTGATCGATACAGAGCTAATTTCTATGCTGATTATGAGTTTTTTAAAGGCTTTTCTTTTAAAACCACTTTTGGTTTTAGTACGGTAAATACTAGCAGGGGGCAATTTTCACCTTCAACTTTACCAACAACAGCAGGAGCTCAAGGAGGTATTGCAAGTATTGAAAACCTAAAAGGTTCAGACATCTTAAGTGAAAACTATTTAACGTATAAGAAGGAATTAGGAAAAGGTAATTTTACAGCGCTTGTTGGTTTTTCTTATCAAAAACGAAAATTTGAACGCAACAGTGCCGGTTCTCAGGGATTTGTAAGTAATAGTGTTTCTTACTATAACTTAGGAGGCGGATCAACTATCAATACGCCTTCATCGTCTTTAACTGAAACTGAAATCGTTTCTTTATTTGCAAGACTTAACTATGACCTTAGCGATAAATACCTTTTCACATTTACTGCACGTCAAGATGGATCTTCAAATTTTGCGAAAAATGAAAAGTATGCCTTCTTCCCTTCAGGTGCCTTTGGATGGAAAGTATCAAATGAGGATTTTCTAAAAGACAGTCAAACCATTTCTAATCTGAAGTTAAGAATTAGTTATGGACTTACAGGTAACCCTTCAATTCAACCATACCAATCATTAGCAAGCTATAGTGATATTTATGCGAATGTTGGTGACAATAGGGTAAATGCAGTTGTTCCTGAACAACTTGCCAATCCTGATTTGAAGTGGGAAACTTCATACCAAGGCAATATAGGTGTCGACATGGGCTTTTGGGCGAATCGCTTAACACTAACCATGGATTATTATAATATAGACACTAAGGATGTTATTTTAGGTGACACGTCTTCACCAGAGTATGTAGGCTTTTTAAATCCTACCGCTTTAAAAAATATTGGCGAGATCAATAACAATGGTTTTGAAATTACAATTGGAGCAAGAATTATCCAAAAAGAAGATTTCACTTGGTCAGCTGACTTAAACTGGGCCAGAAATAGAAATGAGATTGTAAAACTAATTGGTGGAGAAGATATATTCTTAGATGCCTCACCAGGTCACTTCATTCAGGATGAAACACATATATTAAGAGAAGGAGAAGCTGTTGGGCAATTTTGGGGCTACGAATATAGAGGTGTAAATCAAGGAACGCTTCCAGCTGGAACTGCAGGATTTGCAGGAGATGATGAACCAGGTGGTGAATTGTTTACAGATTTAGATGGAAATGGTGAAATCACTACCGCAGACAGAAAGATCATTGGAGATCCTAATCAGGATTGGACCGCTGGTTTCAATAATAATCTTCGCTACAAAAACTTTGATTTAAACATATTTTTTCAAGGAGCTACAGGTGGTGATATCTATAATTTCAACTTATTGGAAGCAGCTTCAGGTGGTGGAAATGCGACAACGGAAGCCATTAATGTTTGGACAACTACCAATACAGAAACAAATGTACCTTCAGCAAAGGTGAGAGCTAAAAGAATCTCATCCAGATTTATTTACGACGGAAGTTATGTAAGATTAAAGAATTTAGCACTTGGGTATTCTATGCCAAGTAGCTTTTTAGAAAAATCTGGTATTGAAAATCTACGATTCTCAATAAGTGGACAAAATTTGTGGACAGCTACTGATTACCCTGCTGATCCAGAGGTAAGTTACCAAGCTTCAGGTAATCAAGACAGCAATACAAACTTAGGGTTTGATTATGGTAATTATCCTAACTTCAAATCAGTCACTTTTAGTGTTAATTTCAAATTTTAATTAAAAATGAAAAAAATGAAAAACTTAAAATATATATCTCTGGTGTTAGTGCTTTTGTCATTAGCATGTTCAGATCTGGAAGAAAACCCAATAGGGTTATTGTCGCCGGATGGTTTTTATCAATCTCCTGCTGACGTTCAAACTGCCGTAAACGGTGCTTATGGAAATATGGGGCATGAAAGATGGTGGGGTAGAAAAATGACGGTTTCTGTAATGTTAAGAAGCGATATGGTGACTATAGGTGATCCAGGTACTCCTTCAAGAAGACAAGATCATAACTATTTTAACGTACAGGCTGACAATGGTACTATTACCGCCTTTTGGCCTAAGTCATATGAAATTGTAGCGGCTTCAAACGAGGCAATTGCAGGTGCTAAATTAATAGAAGATAATTTTACTGATGATATTTTAAATCCTGTAGTAGCTCAGGCGCACTTTACAAGGGCATTTATTTATTTCCATTTGGTAAGACAATTTGGTGCCCTTCCATATTTGGATGAACCGTCTGATAATATTGACGAAGCACTTAGTATTCCTAGAACCCCTGTTAGCGAAGTGTATGCAAACATTATTGCCGATCTAGAATTTGCCAAAACCTGGTTACCAAATCAGCAATCTAATACAGGGATGCCATCCAAAGCTACTGCTGCGGCTTATTTAGCCTTGGTACATTTAACTATGGAAAATTTTGACAAGGCATATACTGAAGCCAAATTTGTTATTGATGGCAAAGGAGACTTTAATTTAGCCCTAGCTCCTGATTTTCAAGACCTTTTTAACGCTGACAAACAAAATTCATTAAGAGAAGCCTTATTTACCATTGATTATAATGGTTTTAGAGATGGAAACTACGGACAAGATTACCAACCTGCCTTAACCGGAATTCGTGCGAATGAAGCAGGAGGTATTGGAGGTGGATGGTCTGTGGCAGTGCCTAGTGTTGAAGTTTATAACAGATGGGACGGAAGAGATTACAGAAAATCTGTAAGTCTGGATACTGTTGGTTTATTTGGAGGTGTTGTTGAACCTTTTACCAAATTTCCACAATTTGACCCACGAAATATTCCAAGTGCCTACATTGCAAAATATACTAGATTCCCAGGATTGACTTCTAACGGAAATGGTAGGGGTTCTAGCCAAAACTATGCGATGATGCGTTATGCTGAAGTACTTTTAATAGCTGCTGAAGCATTGAATGAAACTAATCCTGGTTCACCTGAAGCTGCAGAATATGTAAACAGAGTAAGAGCCCGTGCCAGAAACATAACGGGAACTTTTCCTATGGATGTAACTCCTGGTTTATCGCAAGATGATTTTAGAAAAATGGTATTAGATGAGCGTAAATGGGAATTGGCTTTTGAGTTTAAAAGATGGTATGACATTGCACGTCGCGAAATGGGAGATGAAGTATTTAGTCCTTCTGGATTAGAACCTCAGGCTAACTTCAGCGCTGGTCGTGATTACTTAATGCCTATTCCAGCAGATGAAATGGTAAGAAACCCAAATATGGAACCACAGAATCCTGGTTACTAATCATATTTAAAAATGAATAAAAATAATTATTTTGTTCTGTTCCTCGGATTTACATTGCTACTCGCAGCTTGTAAATCTGAGGTTAAACAAGAAGGCGAATCTTCTTCAATTGAAAGTAAATCCAAAACTGTTTTAGAAACACGTTTTGATTATCTTTTAAGTTATCCTGTTGACTCAATGGGGTTTCCGAGAAGCATGTCTTTAGACACCATAGACATTCATAAAGTTCCTTCAAAAGATTGGACCAGTGGTTTTTTTCCAGGAAATTTATGGCAAATCTATGCATTGACCGGAGATGATCGGTTCAAAGAAAAAGCTATTGCCTGGACCGCTCTTATGGAGAACCAAAAGCTAAATGGAGGTACCCATGACATGGGCTTCAAAATAAACTGTAGTTTTGGAGAAGGGCTAAAAGACAGTCCTAGTGAAGCGTATAATGAGATTATGCTAACTAGTGCACAGACGCTTATCACACGGTATAATGAAAATGTAGGCTCATTAAAGTCTTGGGATAAAACCAAAGAAAATTGGGAATATCCTGTCATTGTCGATAATATGATGAATTTAGAATTATTGTTTGAAGCGACAAGGATCTCAGGTGACAGCACTTTTTACAATATTGCTGTGAGCCATGCCAATACGACTTTAAAAAATCAATTCAGGCCTGATAATAGCATCTACCATGTTGTTGAATACGATAGCCTTACGGGATCAGTAAAAAGCAAGGGCACACATCAGGGTTTTGCAAAAGAATCTTCTTGGGCAAGAGGACAAGCTTGGGGTATTTATGGCTTTACGATGGCCTATAGGTACACAAAAAACGAATCTTATTTGGCACAAGCTGAGGCTACTGCGCAATTTTATATGAATCATGTGAATTTACCTAAAGATGGAGTTCCTTATTGGGATTTTAATGATCCGGCTATTCCTAATGCACCTAGAGATGCATCAGCTGCAGCTATCGTAAGTTCTGCCCTATTTGAATTGTATTCTTTTACTAAAAATGAAATGTATTTGAACTTCGCAACAAGAGTTTTAGACAGTTTAAATTCTGAAAAATACATTTTGGATCCAGCAATACAAGGGCCTTTTATTCTAGGTCACAGTACCGGGAATTGGCCGAAAAATGATGAAATTGATGAACCAATAGTATATGCTGACTACTATTTTTTACAAGCACTATTAAGAAAAAAAGCAAATTGATACATGGGTATTTATTTCATATATTTTAATTCAAACATAAAAGCCATTACACTAATGGTTTTTATGTTTTTTATTTCTTCAGCTCAAGCAGAAGAACCAAATCTAAGGACCAAAACAAATATCAATAACGATTGGTTATATGCCGAAAACAGCACTGAGGACATAGGTGATTTGACCGATTATAAAAATTGGATTGACATTAACCTACCTCATTCCTGGAACAGCGAAGATGCAACAGATATGCAGCCTGGTTATCGAAGAAATGCAAGTTGGTATAAAAAATCATTGACAATTGAGAACATCGATGAATCTAAAGATTATCATCTTTATTTTGAAGGTGCAAACATCAACACTACAGTATTTGTAAATGGTAAAAAAGCAGGTAGCCATAGTGGTGGCTATATTGGTTTTAACATCGCTATTTCTGAATATATACACCAAGGCAATAATGAAATTTTAGTGAGGGTATCAAATGAATATGACCCGGAAGTTATTCCTTCACAAAAAAGTGATTTCTTTATTTTTGGGGGCATTACAAGAGACGTCTGGCTGGTATCACTTCCTAAAAATAGAATTGATGATATCAAGGTGTTGACGCCTGAAGTTTCAATTAAAAAAGCGTCACTAAGCTTAGACATTAACTTGGCTGGTACAAATCCTAATGTAAGCATTCAAGCTACTTTATATGATCCTTTTGGGGTCAAAGTGAGTAGTAAAACTATAAAGACAAATTCACTCCAAAATCAAGTTTCTTTCAAAACCATAATCAATCCAAAATTATGGGATACTAAAAACCCACATCTATATACGGTCGAGATAAGCCTTCTGGATGGTAAAAAGCTTATTGACCAAACTACTGAACATTTCGGATTTAGATGGTTTGAATTTAAAGACCATGGTGCATTTTATTTAAACGGCAAAAGACTTTTACTGCGTGGCACCCATCGTCATGAAGAACATGCTGGAGTTGGTGCTGCTATGAGCAATGCACAACACCGTCAAGATATGGAAGCCATCAAAGAAATGGGCGCCAACTTTGTTCGTTTGGCTCATTATCCTCAGGATCCAGAAGTCTATAAGGCCTGTGATGAACTTGGCCTATTGGTCTGGGATGAATTGCCGTGGTGCCGCGGCGGTATTGGAAATGAAGCCTGGAAAAACAACACCAAACAACAATTAACTGAAATTATCAATCAAAATTTTAACCATCCCAGTATTATTATATGGTCACTTGGAAATGAAATGTATTGGTTACCCGATTTTGAAGGTGGAGACGACCCTTTAAAATTAAACCAGTTCCTTTCAGAACTCAACGATCTTGCCCATGAACTGGATCCGTCAAGGAAGACTGCCATTCGAAAATATTATGAGGGTGCAAGCATCGTAGATGTCTTCTCCCCTTCTATATGGTCTGGTTGGTATTCGGGTAGTTATAAAAGCTATCAGAAGGCTATCGATACCTATAAAAAAGAATACAAACATTTTATTCATGCCGAATATGGTGGTTCAAGCCACCTCGGTCGTCATACTGAGAATCCAATTACCGGTGAAGGGCTTATTCAATCGGAAGGTTGGGAAGAAGCCATTGTACAGACCCAAGTAGCTAATATTGCTAAAATTGGCGATTGGAGTGAAAACTATATGGTCGATTTATTTGACTGGCATTTAAGAATCTCAGAAACTGATCCAGAATTTGTTGGAAACGTTCAATGGGCATTTAAAGATTTCGGAACACCACTTAGACCTGAAAATGCTATTCCTTACATGAATCAAAAAGGTGTCATGGACCGCAATGGTGAACCAAAAGATGCCTATTATGTTTTCAAAAGTTATTGGAGCGATGTCCCATTTACATATATAGAGTCTCACACTTGGACTGAACGTCAGGGCCCAAAAGATAAGTCAAGAACTATTAGCGTTTATAGTAACTGCAACAAAGTCAAATTTTACCACAACGGTGAATTTTTAGGCGAAAAATCAAAAGACATTACACAATTCCCTGCGAGCGGCTTAACATGGAATGTCAATTTTAAAGAAGGTGTGAATAAATTGGTTGCCATAGGAATATCTAAAGACGCTAAAGAGGTTTTAGACAGCTTGGAAGTGAACTATAGGTTTACAAAAAATGGGGCTCCTAAAAAGCTTGCTTTGGACTATCAAATCATGGAAAATGGTCATTACCTCATCACTGCCAAGGCTATGGATAGCAATGGTTTGTTATGTTTGGATTATGAAGAAAAAGTTTATTTTCAGAGCCTTCAAGGAGGTATAACATTGAAAAATCAAGGAACACCAACTGGTAGCGAAGTTATTAGTATGGCCAATGGAAAAGCTTCTATAGAAGTCATTCCTGACAAGGGCAACTCAAACATTCAGGTCATGGTACTCAATCAGAGTTTTAAAGGAACTTATTTGACAATAGATCGCAAGTAACCTTATTGCCCTCATTGGCTTTGACCTTGATATCATTTGACCAACCGGTCAAAATAACAATAACATTTTCTAAGGATTTAAATTATCTCACAGAAAATTTATAAGATGTTTTTGAAGTATACTTTTCGTTGGGGTTTAAAACTACTGAAGGGAAATTCAATTGATTGGGTGAATCTGGATAGTGTTGGGTTTCTAAACAGAACCCTGTTCTTTTTTCATGCAAACCTTCAAGATGATTCCCCGTGTACAATTGTACTCCAGGCTCATCGCTAAAAACTTCTAGTTCTCTACCACTTGTTTCATGATAAACTGTAGCTATTAATCTGAAGCCTTCATTTTGATTGTTTAATACCCAGCAATGATCATAGCCTGATCCTAATTTCAACTGCTCGTTATCAGCCTCAATATCATCACCGATAGCTTTAAACATTCTAAAATCAAAAGGTGTATTCTCAACCCTTGCTATGTCTCCCGTTGGAATCATAAATTCATCTACAGGTAGTAAAGAATCAGCATTTATTTGCAATTGGTGGTCTAAAATATCTTTATCAATACTTCCAGATAAATTGAAATAGGAATGATTCGTAAGGTTAACAATCGTTTTTTTATCCGTCGTGGCTTCATACACAATATCTAATTTATTGTCTGAATTTAAAGTATAAGTTACTGTAGTTTCTAAATTCCCTGGAAAACCTTCTTCCATATCTTTACTCAAATAACGCAGCACCAATGAAACGGAATCATCATTAGATATAGTTGCAGCATTCCAAACTACTTTATCAAAACCTTTAAGCCCTCCATGCAAACTATTTGGCCCATTATTTTTAGCTAAAGAATACTCCTTTCCATCCAAAGAAAATTGCCCATTTGCGATACGATTACCGTAACGGCCAATAATAGCACCAAAATAAGGACTGCTCTCAATATATTGATCCAACGAATCGTAACCTAAAACGATATCCTCAACTAAACCCTTTTTATTTGGAGCTTTTATAGAGGTGATGAT